>JAEEGL013282167.1_pt1 | contig 15664 bp, 10 predicted proteins | sample 9134231 | NCBI WGS metagenome assembly JAEEGL01 (sample SAMN16246548, study PRJNA631951) | gut metagenome | biome: gut microbiome; feature: rumen; material: fiber-attached | host: Bos | place: Iran: Karaj | collected 2018-10
ACATCCTGTGCAAGACGTGTGCGGGAATCATACATTGTAAAAAAGATTCCGCCTATTGTAAGATTTGGATTTATTTCTTTTTGAACCTTCTGGACTGTCTGAAGAAGAAGTGTAATTCCTTCAAGGGCAAAATATTCACACTGCATAGGAACTAAAACAGAATCTGCAGCCGCAAGACCATTAAGTGTAAGAATTCCCAAAGAAGGTGGACAGTCTATAAGTATATAATCATATTTTGATTGCAGCGGGGCAAGTGCATTTTTAAGATAATATTCCCAATTATCCTGATCTACAAGCTCAATTGCCGCACCAGAAAGGTCTATAGAAGCACTTATTGCATCAAGATTTGCGATGGAAGACTTTTTTATGGCAGCATCCGGAGAACAGTTTCCGGCAAGCAGTTCGTAAATGGTAGGCTTGTCTTTTGAAACACCAACACCGCTGGACATATTTCCCTGAGAGTCAAAATCTACAAGAAGTACTTTTTTTCCTGCCAGCGCGATGTACGCACCAATATTGATTGCGGAGGTTGTTTTGCCAACACCGCCTTTTTGATTTACAAAAACAATTGTCTTAGCCATAAAGATAGTATAACAATTTTTTGGAAAAAGGTATACTATAAAATGAATACGAACATATAAAAAACTGGTGGACTTCCACAGTATAAATATGAAAAGTTATATAGTGGCTACCAGTCACAAAACGAAGGTCAAAAGCGCCTGCTTATATGTTGTGTCTCCTGTCAAGAAAAAAAAGCAGGAAAGATCATTCGGCAATTTACCAACTCTTATATTCTTGGATAATGAACAAGTTCATCCCGTAAGGTCAATGGATTCGCCAAAGTTCTTTCTGTCTAGCCTCGGGCATAACTCTTTATTTCTAAAGGTCGCCAATTAGCACGCTCAAAGGTAACTAATCCTTGCTGCCTGCTTATTCTTCTTGAAGGTTTTTGCTTTTCATAAACTTAATAAAATCTCTCCAGATTTGCTAACTTTTTTTATATATTCAATCTAGGCAATATGATCTGTCATCATTCCCCAGACAAAACATGCCAGTTCCCTTGCAGCTGCTGTTGATGCCACATTTGCAGCCTTTCCACGATTTTCAAGATTAATCATCTTATACTTCAGCCTATACCTGCATTTATCTGCATATGCTATAACTTTCGAGTCATTTCCTTCCTGTCTGGCTATAAGCCTTTTTGACTTTTTAGCCTTCATGCTTGTCTTTTTTATACTTTTTGCACTTTCTGTAAAAAGCCTTCGTAAATAACAGTTTCCAGATTTTGTAATCCCCAGATGCCTTTCCTTTCCTCCAGATGAATGCTCTCCAACAGAGAGTCCAACAAAATTTGCAAAGTCCCATGCCCTTGCAAATCTCATGAAGTCTCCAACTTCTGAAACGATGGAAACTGCAGTCAAAGTATCAATTCCACAGAAGCAGATTAGTTTTTTTACTTTTGATTCTACTTCCTCATCTTTCGATATTTCTTCAAGGCGGTTTTCAACTCTTTTCAATCGAGCTTCAAGTTCGTTTATATTAATTAAATATTCGTCAAAAGCCTCCTGTAAATATGGCTGTTCAAAAGAAATCTCTTTAAGCCATTTTCTGTGTTCCTTAGACCAATGGGTTTTTCCGTCAAAATGTTTTCCCTGTCTCAAAAGGAATGCAAGAAGTACCTGTTTTGCAGTTTTTAGTTCTGTCATCAGGCTTCGCCTCATCCTGCAGAATTCCTTTATTGCTTCCTCCTTTTGACTGGAAAGATGAACCGGACTATAATCGTGTGTAAATAAATCTTTTGCAAGTAGTCTTGCATCAATTTTGTCATTCTTAACCCTGTAGTTTGCATTTCGTTTTAATGATGTTGGGGCCATAACCTCACAGATTATATCTTTTCTAAGCAAGTCCCGACAAAGTCCGAAGCCTGTAGGCCCAGCTTCATAACCACAGATAAATATTACATCTCCAAGCTGTTTTTTAACATTATCCAGGTATTTCAGTACGTTTGCAGTTGTTGATTTCATTTTATGTTCATAAAGATACCTGTCTGTTCTTGGATCATAGCAGCAGAGTGAATAACTTTCCTTATGGACATCCATTCCTACATAAATTATAATTTCCATGTTGTGTCTCCTTTTTGCATTTTGGTAATGCTTTGTTTGGTTTAGTTGTCTCCATTATGAAGCTAAATCCACGTTTTTGCAAAATCAGGAGACACAACATATTGTCTAGCAGGCTTGACGCTGACTGTTGTAGTGGAACTATAAAATGCCGCTCACGCGGCATCAACAGTCAGAGTCATTTTGCCCTCCGTTTTGTTCCTTCGCACCACGAAATTATATTAAAATATTTAAAATCAGCATTATTGTTTATTTATAATTTAATAATATTAAATTTCTTTAATAAAATTAAATATTTATATTGAAATTTACTTATTTTTTATGTATTATAAAATTATGTATGGTGGAATTTTCTTCAGTTATGTATGGAGTCCAGCCAAGTTCTAATTGTTTAAGAGAAATATTATGATAGAATTAACATTAAATCAGTTATTACGTGAAAAAACAAAAGAAAATCCTGAGCATGAATTTATGGTTTATGCAGACCGTGACCTTCGTTTTACTTACGCTCAGTTTGATAAACGTGTTGATGATCTTGCATGCGGACTTTATGCTATTGGAGTTCGAAAGGGTGATAATGTAGGTATCTGGTCTACAAATGTTCCGGACTGGCTTACTTATATGTTTGCCTGCGCACGTCTTGGAGCTGTTGCAGTTACTGTTAACACTTCTTATAAATCTCATGAGCTTGAATATCTTGTTAAACAGTCAGATTTAACAACCCTTTGTCTTTGTGACGGAATAAAGGATTCAAATTATGTTGCAATGATAAAAGAACTTGTTCCTGAAATTGATGAATATGAACGCGGCTGCCTTAAATCAAAGCGTTTTCCATGTCTTAGAAATGTAGTTTTTATGGGGCCTGAAAAATTCCGCGGGCTTTATTCTACACCGGAATTGCTTTTACTTGGTCAGCATGTTGATATTGAAATCATTCATAAAATTGAATCAGAAGTAAGCCAGCACGATGTTGTAAACATGCAGTATACATCGGGTACCACAGGTTTTCCTAAGGGCGTAATGCTTTCGAGCCATAATATTATTAATGACGGTTGGATTATAGGTGAGCGCATGCGTTATACAAAAAATGACCGTCTGTGCCTTCTGGTACCGCTTTTTCATTGTTTTGGTATTGTACTTGGCGTTATGGCAGTTCTTACCCATGGAGGAACTCATGTTCTGCTTGAAACCTTTGATCCGCTTGTAGCACTTGCTTCAATTCAAAAAGAAAAATGTACCTCACTTTACGGGGTTCCTACAATGTTTATTTCTGAGCTTAATCATCCTATGTTCAATATGTTTGATTTAAGTTCTTTGCGTACAGGAATTATGGCCGGTTCAGGTGTTCCTGTTGAACTTATGAAAACTGTAATTGAAAAAATGCACATGCCTGAAATTACTTCTGTATACGGTTTAACAGAATCAAGCCCGGGAATGACACAGAGCCACTGGGATGATACTGTAGAAGTAAAGGCTACAACTGTAGGCGACGCCTTTGAAGGAATTGATGTAAAAGTATTAGATCCTGAAACCGGAAAGGAATGCCCGATTGGTGTACAGGGAGAAATGTGCTGTAAGGGCTGGAACGTAATGAAAGGCTACTACAAAATGCCAGAAGCTACAGCCGAAACAATTGATAAAAACGGCTACCTTCATTCCGGCGACCTTGGTGTAAAAGACGAAAATGGAAGATTTAAAATTACCGGTCGTATAAAGGATATGATTATCCGCGGTGGTGAAAATATTTATCCAAAAGAAATAGAAGAGTTCCTTGCCCAGATGCCTGAAATTAAAGATATTCAGGTTGCAGCAGTAAAAAGCGAACGCTATGGAGAAATTACCGGCGCCTTTATAATTCTTCACGAAGGAAAAACTCTTACAGAACAGGATGTAATTGAATTCTGCCGCGACAAGCTTTCTAAGTTCAAGTGGCCTCAGCTGGTAATGTTCCTGGATGAATTCCCAATGACAGGTTCAGGAAAAATTCAGAAATTTAAGCTTACAGAAATTGGTACAAAATACCGTAGAGAAGTTTTAAAAGTAGAAGATTAACCTTCTTGTGGTTCTTCGAGAGCCTCAGAAAACGCAGAAAGTGGGGCTATACACCAATCTCTATTTCATTACAAAGTGCTTCGTATAAAATTGCCTTGTCATTGTTAGTTTCCCGCAAAGTTTTGGCAAGACGGCGGGCAAGTACGCTGTAAACCCTATAACCCAAAACAGGATATTTATCACAAAGCTTTGAAAACTTTTCTCCCGAAATAGTAAGGGTACTGCAGTTTGAATTTGCTGTTACTGTTGCAGAACGCTGATCATTTGTTATGATTGCCATTTCTCCAAAAAAGATGTTCTGTTCTGAATTAAGAGTTGCAAGGGCAATAACATCTCCTGCAGGCGTTCCGCGGGTAATCAAAACCTGGCCTGAATATAAAATATAAAACAAACTGCCTGTTTCTCCTTCGCGAATAATTACTTCGTCTTTTTTAAAAGTTTTAATTTCAAGAATATCATATACAGATTTTAAAATTTCTACGTCTGTTTTGTTTGAACCGTCAAATTCTGCAAAGAGCTGAAGCTTTAATATTTTGGGTAATACCTTTTCAAAAGAATCCATCATTTTCCTCCGTTAATTTTTTTCGTTCGTTTTTCCACGGACATAAATTGCACGGGCATTTTTTGGAACAATATAACTGTTTGAAGGGGCAAGAAGCGGCTCGTTGCTCACAAGATTTTTTACCTTTTGCAGGCTTGTAATGATTGCAGAAATATTAGGATTTTTCTGAGCTTCCCGTATAGCTTCCATTCGACGCAGGTGAAAGTTTCCGGAATTAAGCAAAAGCCCTACAATAATTCCATTTTTTTTCTTTGATTTAAGAGAATATTCCTTTAATTCCTGATAGGTTTTTCCTACAAAGCTTTGAGGAATCTCTCCAATTAAAATTCCTGAATCAGAATCATCACTGATTAAGGCTTTTATAACATTACCATAACCCTGACCGCTGGAAGCAGTTGCCAAAAGGCTTCTTTCATATTCCTGGCTTAAAATAATTTCATCACAATGAGCCATTTTAAGATGCTTTTCAAATTTTTCGCTGATAAGCTCTGCAACAATATAAAGGCCACGGCTCATAGTTTCCATTGTTAAAACTGCAAGTACTGTACGAGAGTCAATTTCAAGCGGAGAATACTCTTTTGATTTATCTGAAATTATAAGTGCACGGCTTGCTGTTTTTATATGAGCGCGGTTTAATACAGCTTCATCAGTAAAATCCCCTGAAACATAATTAAGGTCTTTATATTTTTTATTTGTACGCAGCAGTTCTATCTGTTCTGTTGCTTCATTTATAAGTACAACCTGATCCGGAGAAATGTCCGGGTTAGAAATAAATACATTGTCAAGAATTTTTTCAAAGCCGGGACGCCAGCCACAAATTAAAAAATGGTCATTCATAGAATTCAATTTTTTTAACCCCTTATCATTTTTCATCTGTATATCAACAAACAGCGATGTTATTTTAGCTGTAATTACACCAAAAAGAACAAGACCGGTCATAAGCATGGTCCAGCCTGCCATACGTCCGGGAAGAGATTCACAAACGTATTCAAAATAATTTGCAAAAACCGCAACACACATAAACCAGAAGGTATCAAATTTTGTTTCAATTCCACTGCCGGTTTTTGTTTCGGTATTATAAATAATTATACATGCAATGAAAATTAAAAATACAATTCCAATGCAGATTAGAGTAATTGGTTCCTGCAAGAAAAGCTTAAGTCTTTTTAAAAAAGATATTTTTTTAAGCTGTTTTTTTTCTGCCATACTAAGACTTCCTGCCTGTGTTTTCGGCTTCTGTCTGATTTGTACAAATCAGAATTGCCTTTGATTTTTCCGGAATTTCAAAAGTGTCATCCGGAGTCAAAAGCGGTTCGTTATTAAGTAAAAGACCTACAAGCACACTGCCATCTTCTTTTGAGTATTTTTCCTGGAGGTCAGAGTAGGGCTTTTTAAAATATGAGGATGGAAAATCTTCTATGATTATTCCGGAGTCTGCATCTGTACCAATAAATGATTTTATTACGTTACTGTAGCCCAGTCCACTCGAAGCCGTTGCTAAAAGACTGTGTTCATATTCCTGCGTAAGTAATACTTCGTCACAATGTGCAAGTGTTAAATGCTCTTCAAATTTTTTATCAATAATTTCTGCCGCTGTGTATACAGAAGGATTTTCATTTTTAATGGCAAGGACAGCAAGAACGGTTTGAGAGTCTGTTTCAATTTCTGTTCGTTTTTTAGACTGATCTGAAATTACAAGTGCCCGGCTCGCTGTTTGTACATAAGCTCTTTTTAAAACTTGTGCATCTGCAAAATCGCCTGCAACATAATTTATATCCTTAAAAAAGAGGTTTGTTTTAAGCTGCTCAATCTGTTCGCTTGGTGCTTCGTTTACAAGAACAATTTTTTCCGAAGAAATATCCGGATTGGAATTCATTACAGCTTCAAGAATTTTATCAAAGCCCGGCCGCCAGCCGCAAATTATAAAATGATTTTTCATACTTCTGAGTTTCCTTAAGCCTTTATTATTTTTCATCAAGATATTCATGAATCCTGAAGTAATTTTACTGGTAATAAAACTGAATACAATCATTCCAAAAAGAAGAAGCACAAGAGAGGCCATTCTTCCCGGTTCTGATTTTACATAATAATCAAAATATGCTGCTGAAACTGCAACAATAGTGTGCCAGATTGTATCAAACCAGCCGATAATTCCGCTGTCTGTTTTTCCATCTGCTTCAAATTCATGAACAACACAGGTTGCAATAATAATTGAAATGACTATTATAATAGCAATATAAGTAAATGGATTTGAGAGAAGTCTTTTAAACTTTCGTTTAAGTATTCCTTTTTTTCTGGTTTTATTTTTATTCATTTAATATTTTTAATTTCCTTTTCCGGTACTGTTAAAAATGATTTTTTATTATATCATATTTTAAATATTTAATCAGTATCAGTTTTAAAAGCATCATTAAGAGTTTTTAGTAATAATTCACGGTCAATTGGTTTTGCAATATGACCATCCATTCCGGCTTCCAGAGCTTTTGTTTTATCTTCCTTAAAAGCATTTGCAGTCATTGCAAAAATAGGTATGTGCGTTCCATTTGATTTTTCAAGGGCGCGTATTTGTTTTGTAGCCTCATAACCATTCATATTAGGCATCTGGATATCCATTAATATAAGGTCATAATATCCCGAAGGCTTTTTACAGAACATAGAAACTGCAAAGCTTCCGTCAACAGCAAGTTCAACTTCTATGCCATACATCTTAAGCATCATAATTACAAGCTGCTGATTCATTTCTATATCTTCTACTAAAAGAATTCTTTTTCCTGTAAAATCAATAGGATTTATTTCTATTTGTTTTACAGCTTTTGGTGCATCACAAATTTTAAAAGGAATTGTTACAATAAACTCTGAACCCTGACCTTCTGTGCTGTTTACTTTGATATTGCCTTTAAATAAATCAACTATATTTTTTGTAATTGCCATTCCAAGGCCAGTTCCCTGAATGCCGCTTACAGTACTGTTTCTTTCCCGAGTAAAGGAATCAAAAATGATTTTCTGAAATTCTGTGCTCATTCCAATTCCGTTATCTTTAATTCTGAATTCATAAATTGATTTTTTTGAAATTTTATCTTGAGAAGAAAGTTCTTTAACTATTAAGGAAATATGTCCTTCCATAGGAGTAAACTTTATGGCATTAGAAATTATGTTCAACAGAATTTTATTAAGCCTTAGTTTATCTGCAATTATATCCGGATGCTTTATATCTGAAATATTAACTGTAAGACTCTGCTTTTTCTGGTCTATATCAGGTAGTATAATTATTCGTAAATCATCAATCAAAGAAGGAAGGTTTACATTTTCTTCTTCAAGAATATCATTTCCACTTTCTATACGGCTCATATCAAGAACATCATTTATAAGCGAAAGAAGATGCTGGCTTGAAATAGATATTTTAGAAAGATAATCGTTTATTAATTTTTCATTTTGTATGTTTTGTCTGGCAAGCTCTGTAAAACCAACAATTGCATTCATAGGAGTGCGGATATCATGAGACATATTTGTTAAGAAAACTGTTTTTGCATGATTTGCATTTTGTGCGGCATTAAGAGCAGCCTTTGAATGCTTTGAATCTCGTACAAGCAAGAAAATTATTAAAGCAATTATTATTACAAAAATTGATCCAAAAATAAAAATATTATCCTGAATCATATCAAGAATTGTATATTTATAAAGCTTTTGGGCATAATGGTAAGAAAGATTTTGAAAATATTCAGAACCAATAATACTTATTCCACGATTTAAGAGTTTTAAAAGTCCTTCGTTTCCAATTTCAATTCCAAAGCTACGGTCATCAGGATTTTTTAGAGGAATAGAAGAAAGGCTTCTGTAACGACGGTTTTTTAGAATGTCATTTCGTAAACCGTTTATTGTAGTACAATCAGCATTTCCTTTTAGAACAGCATTAAGACATTCTTCTATTGAGGAATAATAAACAATATTACTTTCAGGAAAGTTATTTATTATATAATAATATTGCATTTTATTATTTTTATTTACAGCAAACGTATTTTGTTTATTTGAATCAAATTCAGAAAGAAAAACAAGTGCTGTAGAAGAAGAAACAACTGTATTTGACTGATAAATTCCATTTTCTTCTGAATAATAAAAGCCGCCGCCAACCGGGAAAATCGCATCAACTTTTTCATCAAGCATTGCTTTTATCATTTCATCATAACTTTGAAAACCTTCGTAAAATGTTTCAAGATTGCTGATTCCAAGACTGTTAATTATTTGCGGAATAATTTCAATTATCATTCCATCAGGAATTTTTTGCGGGCTTGTATCGCTGTAAGGTAAATAGGAATTAAGATAACCTATTCTTAATTTTGAATGATTTTCTATCCAGTTTTTTTCTGCCTGTGAAATGGAGCGGCTTGAAACACTGACAGGATAAAATTTTGATTTGAGAGAACTTACAAAATTAGGTTCTTCTGTAAAAAGTTGAGTCTGTGCAGAATTTAATTCAATGAGAAGATCATTACGATTTTTTGCAACACATAAAAAATAATCAGACGCACCAAAAGTACAGATTACTTCTGCGTGCTCCCTTCCGTAGGCACCGTCTCCTTCTGCCGCAAGAATATCAATTGCCCTGGAATCAAAGGCTTCAAATAAGAGATCGTATGCGTCATATTTTTTTATTTCCGCTTTTATATTATGCGAAACTAAAAATTTATTTAAGACATCATAAATTGCACTGTTAAGAACTCCTATTGTTTTTCCATTTAGGGTTTGATAGTTTGCTGTGATGCTTAAATCTGAATCATGTTTAATAAGAGAGTAGGTTTCGTTACCCATTGCAGCTTCAGGATAAAAAATAAGATTTGCACGTTCCGGTTTATATGCAAGTCCGGCCAGTAAGTCTATCTGACCATTTAAAAGCTTATCATATAAATCGCTGAAGCTTCCGTAAACGTATTCATATTTCCAGCCGGTGTATTCAGAAAGCTTTCTGTAATATTCATAAGAATATCCCTTTTTAATTGCTCCGGGAGCAGCTCCTTCCTGGAAAACTTCGTTTTCATAGTAACCAACTTTTACTGTTTTAATATTATCTGTACTTGAAAAAGCACTTGAGAGAATTAATAACACAAAAAAGAATAATGTTACAGCTTTTTTCATTTTACATTTCCAGCAATTGTTTTCTTAAGTTCATAAGTTTTTCGTAAAGGGGAGAGTAATCCATTTTTGTATTATTTCTTAAAAGCTCGGTCATTTCGCAAATTATATTAAATAAAGGATCCAGAGAAAGATTTCCTATTGTTCCTTTTAATGCATGACAGTGTTCAAAGGCAGCCTGAAGATTATTGTTTTGTAACTCCTGTCCAAGCTGTTCAAAACGCTTATTATTAAGCCCCATGTCAATAAGCTTTAGATAAAAAGCTTCATTTTCCAGACAACGGGAAAGTCCCATTTTAACATCTGCTCCAAAATCTTTAAGGCCGGCTATTGAAATCATTTTCTACCTCTAAAGTATTTATTATATATATTATATATCATAATTAAAAAAATGCACGTATTAATATTACAAACTTTAATTATACTAAATATTTTTAATATATTTTAATTTTTCTATTGATTTTTAAAGGAAATTTCTATATTATAAGATTGTGTCGAAGGCTATCGCCTTCTTACCAAGATTTTTGCAAAGCAAAAATCTTGCAGGGTCAAGCCCGACAATGACAGTGAGGTATATTATGAACGAGGAGATTAAGGCAGTAGCAGACCGTTTAATCGGTCTGCGTGAAATTATGGATGTGTCGGTAGAAGAAGCTGCAGGAGTTTGCGGCATTTCCATTGAACAGTACCAGAAGTACGAAACCGGCACAGTAGATATTCCTGTTGGTATTTTGCAGTCAATGTCAAAAAAGTATGGAATTGACCTTGGTACTCTTATTTCCGGAAAAGAACCGCACATGCATTCTTACTGCCTTACCAAAAAGGACAAGGGACTTTCGGTAGACAGACGCAGTGACTATAAATATCAGGCTCTGGCAGCCGGCTTTCAAAACCGCAAGGCAGATCCTTTTATTGTTACAATAACACCGGAAGAAACCCGCGATATTCATTTTAATGCACATCCCGGCCACGAGTTTGAATACATGATAGAAGGCAGCATGAAGCTCGTAGTTGATGGCAAAGAAATGGTTTTGGAAGAAGGAGATTCTGTATACTTTGACGCCACCAAGCAGCACGGTATGCAGGCGCTAAATGATAAAAAAGCTAAATTTTTAGCAATAATTATATAAAAGGAATATTACATGTTAGAGGATTTTCTAGAAAGAACAGAATTTAAAGACTATAACGACTTTTTTGCAAATTATAAAATAAAGGTGCCGGCCAATTTTAACTTTGGCTACGATGTAGTTGACGTGCTGGCAAAACGTACTCCAGATGCACTTGCATTTATCTGGTGTAATGATAACGATGAAGAGCTCAGAATGACCTTTGGAGAGCTTAAGGAACGTACAGATCGTGCAGCAGCCTATTTTCGTAGTATTGGAATTAAGCGCGGTGACTTTGTAATGCTTATTCTTCAGCGACGTTATGAATTCTGGATCAGCATTGTTGCCCTGCATAAAATTGGAGCTAGTGTAATTCCTGCAACCCACATGCTTACAAAAGAAGACATTGTTTATCGCTGTAATGCCGCCTATATCAAAGCAGTTATCGCAGTAGACAGCCGTGATCTTTTTAATTATATCGAAGACGCCCAGAAAGAGTGCGAATCTCTTAAAACTTTGGTAGCAGTTCCTCCTTTTGGAATTGACCAGGGAATGAGCTCTGAGTTTAAATCAAAACATCCTGCCTGGCTGGATTTTACAGAGGGCTGCAAAAAGGTTACAGATGAGCAGATCGCAGATTTTCATTCTCTCAAGCGCCAGGACATCAGCAAAAATGATGATATTCTTCTTGCATATTTTACTTCGGGAACTACAAGTCATCCAAAGCTTGTTTCTCATAACTTCCTTTATCCGCTTGGACACATTGTAACCGCAAGCTACTGGCAGCAGGTTCAGAAAGGAGGATTACACCTTACAGTTGCAGATACAGGCTGGGGTAAGGCAGTGTGGGGAAAGCTTTATGGTCAGTGGATAGCTGAATGCAGTGTTTTCATCTATGACTATCACGACAAATTTAAGCCTATTGATCTTATTAAACAGATAGAAAAGCATCATATTACATCTTTCTGTGCACCACCAACAATTTACCGCTTTTTAATTCAGGAAGATTTAACTCAATATGATTTCTCAAGTTGTCTACATTGGTCTACAGCCGGTGAGCCTCTTAGCGAAGAAGTATTCAATAAATGGAAACAGATTACAGGAAAAGAGATTCGCGAAGGCTTTGGCCAGACAGAAACAACCCTGAGCCTGTTTAATTATGGCAACGAACGCATTAAACCTGGAAGTCTTGGAAAACCTGCTCCGTATTACAACGTAACCTTGATAGACGAAGAAGGCAATGAAGTAGAGGACGGTGAAGTAGGCGAAATTGTTGTAGACATGAAAAACGGAAACTTCCCCGGTCTTTTTATGGAATACTTTGGTGACCCTGCAAAAACAAAGTCTGTAATGCATGACGGCTATTATCATACTAGCGACAATGCCTGGCGTGACGAAGACGGTTATTTCTGGTTTACAGGCCGTAACGACGACGTTATAAAATGTTCAGGCTACCGAATTGGTACTTTTGAAGTAGAATCTGTTCTTATGCAGCACCCGGCAGTTGTTGAATGTGCAGTTACAGCCGCTCCGGACCCTGTAAGAGGTCAGGTTGTAAAAGCAACAATTGTCCTTGCAAAGGGCTACACACCATCAGACGAGCTTGTTAAAGATATACAAAGCTTTGTAAAGAAAACCACAGCCCCTTATAAATACCCAAGAATTGTAGACTTTAAGGATAGTCTTCCAAAAACAATTTCAGGCAAGATTATGAGGAAGGATATTAAGTAGGTACCAGGTTCCAAGGGTTTTAGGGGTGAGTAAGCCCGCTGGCGGGCGGTGATAAATAGCAAACCGTTAAAAAAATTGCGATAGCAATTTTTAGGTTTACTTATTTAGCGGGGCGTTACGGGGCGGCGTTTGAGCCCCGTTAGAAGGGGTGGCGGAAAACCGCGCAGCGGGTTGGAGCCAGGGGAAGGCTTTCCCCTTAATTCCTGGCACCTAAAACCTAACTACAGCTTAAACAATCCCACCTGCTGCTCAATAACATCTACAGAAGCGGTGTTATGGGTGGCAGAGTCTTTTACTTCCTGAACAGATTCTTTAAGGTGCATTGTTGCAATTACACCATCCTGAACAGCTTTTAAGGTTGATTCAGAAGCTTTTACTACAGTACGCATAAATTCACGTACCTGGGTTGCATCCTCTGTCTGAGTCTCGGCAAGTTCGTTTACTGCATGAACAGCATCTACTACAGTTATTGTAGCCTGCTGAGTTTCTGCAGCTCCAATTTTTTGTTCTTCCATGGCAGCAGAAATTTCTTCTACAAAGTTTGCAGTTTCTTCTACCTTTTGCGAAATATTGGCAAAAGCTTCTCCCGCAGAATTGATTGTTTCTACACCGTTGTCAATTTTTACAATCATATCCTGAATATGTTCCTGAATATTACGAGCACTCTTGGCAGAAGATTCTGCAAGATTACGAACTTCTTCTGCAACAACAGCAAAACCTGCACCAAACTCTCCGGCATGAGCTGCTTCAATTGCGGCATTCATAGAAAGAAGGTTAGTCTGACTTGCAAGATTTTTGATGATATTAACAAATTCCTGAACTTCGGCCGAGCTTTTTTGAATTTCTTCCATGGTTTTAATTGCATTTTCAATAGACTGGCGTCCCTGTTCACTTTTTTCGGTAAGAACTTCTGCAGAACCACGGGCTTTTTCGGCTGTTTCAGCAACAGAACCAATATTTGCAGTCATCTGTGTTACAGAAGAAGAAATTGTTGCAACAGAATTTGACTGTTCTGCAAGATGTTCCCTTATGTTACGAACACTTTTTGCAAGACTTGAAATATTTTTATCGGCTTCCAATACAAGATTGTTCTGTTCACTGGAATTGCTGTTAATTTTATTGAGCATGGTATCAAAATCTTCAATTGCGTTACTGGAATTAAATACAGAAGCATTGATGATTTTTGAGGTATAAGAAACTGTTTCTGTAGAATCAATAAGCCCCTTAATCATTGTAGAAAGCTTTTCAATCATTTCGTTGATGGAAGTAGTAAGTACACCAAAATCATCAAGAATAGTAATATCAATTCTGTGCTGCAAGTCGCCTTCCTGGGCAATATCTTCCATAACGTTAGAAGCATGTCGCATACGTTTTGTAAGTCCAAAAATGATTACAAGGAATGGATATCCTGCAAGTATCATTGAAAGCACAAAACAGAGAACACCTTTTTTCATCCATAAAGTTTCATCCGGGAACTGGAAGGAACCATAAAGGGTACACAGCATATTTATTGAAACAAAGACAAGAGTTACAAAGAAGGTCATTGTAAGGATGCTTGTAAGGGTCATTGAACGGTATTTTTTAAGGTTTGCTACAGACTGGATTTTTAAAAGTGAACGTGGCTTTGCAAGAATGGAATCAAGACCATTTACTGTAGACATGCAGGAAATACCACCAAAAGCTACTGCCTGGGCAACAATTAAAACTGCACGAACAAGGATATATTCTGCGCGTCCTGCGTGAATACCATCCCAAACCATGTATACCTGACCAACAAAAAAGCCTATAAAATTTGCACTTATTGTTAAAATATTGAGTTTTCTATAGGTATCAAGACACTTTTTGGTTTCGTCTTCGGTAGGCGAATAGCCTTCTTCTTTAATTCTTTTAAGAATTTTGTCAAAAGGCCGGCAAAAAAACCAGGCAATAATAAGTACAACCACAAGCAGAAAAACCGATACTGCCATGTTGATTGCAAATCCACCAATAAACATCTCTTCCGGAGTATTATATATAAAATCCAGCGCAAAAAAACGCAGGAATAAAACACTCACTTCTGTCGCAATACTTAATAAAATAGCATATGATAAAAATACTGTCATAATGTTATAATTATACACTCAAAAAGAACAGTTGTCATTAAAATAAATGATTTTAGATGGAAAAATGCTCGCGCAAAAATATATTTATGTAATGTAGCTGCCAGTCACAAAATGGAGGTCAAAAGCGCGGCTAGCCGCTTGACGCTGACTGTTGTAGTGGAAAAACTATAAAGTAAAAGCCATCCGCAACTAACGGGGGCTCAGCGCCGCCCCCATTCCCCCCGCTTATAGGTTGAAGCCGCACTGCGGCTTCGGATTTGAGTAATTTTGTCCCCCGTTTTGTTCCTTCGCGCCACATATTAATTAGTAATTCTGCGTGAGTCTTTTTCAGATGTATTTATTGTAAACAATTGTATTTTTTGATATATTATTATGACAATTTCTTATCTTTTATGGGAGTACAAAAAATAATGAACAGACGTTTAATCACTGCTGCTTTGCCATATGTTAATAATATTCCACATTTAGGAAATATAATTCAGTCGCTTTCGGGGGATGTTTTTGCTCGATTCTGCCGCAGCCGGGGTTATGATACACTTTATGTTTGTGGTGTAGATGAATACGGAACTGCTACAGAAACTAAGGCTCTTGAAGAAAAAAAGGATCCTCGTTCTCTTTGTAATCATTACTATCAGGAACATACAAAGATTTATAAGTGGTTCAATATTAACTTTGATAAATTTGGTCGCACTTCAAACCCTCAGTGTACAGAAATTACACAGGGACTTTTTAATGACCTTGATAAAGCAGGCTTTATTAAAGAGCATGTAAACAAACAGCTTTATTGTCCTCACTGTAATATGTTTCTGGCAGACCGTTATGTAGACGGACCCTGTCCAAAATGCGGTTACGAAAAGGCAAGGG
>JAEEGL014058804.1_pt1 | contig 15664 bp, 14 predicted proteins | sample 9134231 | NCBI WGS metagenome assembly JAEEGL01 (sample SAMN16246548, study PRJNA631951) | gut metagenome | biome: gut microbiome; feature: rumen; material: fiber-attached | host: Bos | place: Iran: Karaj | collected 2018-10
GAACCTGGACGCGGCCGTGATGCGCCGGTTCACGTTCAAGCTCGAGTTCGGCTACCTCGACGACGAGGGCAAGCGCCTCTTCTTCGAGCGCATGTTCAAGTCGGAGCTCGCGGAGGACGAGTTCGCCGAGCTGAAGGCGCTTCGCAACCTCGCGCCCGGCGACTTCCGCACCGTGCGCCAGGAGCAGTTCTACCTCGGCGGGGAGGTCTCCAACGCGGACCGCATCGCGGCCCTCAAGGAGGAGTGCGCCCTCAAGAAGGACGGCGACCACTCCTCGACCATCGGCTTCTGACGCGGGAGGCTCGCAAGCCCGGCAGCGCGCTGTGGGAACTCCGCAGCGCCTGACCGGGCGTGCCGCATATTCGGAAAAGTGGCATTTTTTTGTCTTGATCCATGCCGCGGAAGGGCGCTTGTGGTATAATTGGCGGCATGGAGAAACAGGCGCAAGAACAGAAAGCGGGTTGCAAGGGGCGCTTAAACGCACCGACGGCCAATTGGCTGGTATTGGACGAGGGGCTCAAGCCCGAATGGGAGCGCGAGGCGTCAAGGGGCGTGTCTGAAATCTGCGGGGAGGCGGTTTCAGTTGAAATCGGGTTGCCGACGCTCAAAGCCGCGCAAAGCGCCTACAAGAAGAATGAGAACCTGCGCGGAACAATAAGTTGGAGCGACGAGGCGGGCAATGAGTGCGGCATCTCCGTGCCGATGCCGTTCCATGGCGTGTTCGTGCTGAACAATCCAGGTGGGCGACTCGCGCAGGTTGCGGTATGGAATTCATATCTTGAGACCCTGCCGAAGGAAATGCCGTCCGAGGATAAAGACAAAATCAGGGATGACCTCACGAAGCGCTTTTTGCGGACATTCCCCAGGCAGCTCTTGAAACTGCTTTGCAAACGAATGGAGGAGGCATGGTCAAGAGGCGCGGTCTTCAATGAAGACTATTGGCGCGCGGATTTAGTGTATGCCCAGACATGGCTTACTTCCGGAACCGCCCTTCTACGTCGTGCCACACCCAACAACGCGGCCGACTTGATGTCCCAGATCGCCGGCGTGCGGAGATACGTCGTCTCGCGCAAAGGGGCGATGGGCTACGCGGCGGACAAACGGATGAACCATCGGACGTTCGACGGCAGGATCTGTCCCGTCGATACGCCCGAAAGCGAGATGGTTGGACTCTCGTTGCAGTTGGCGCGCGGGGCGTGGGTGGACAAGGACGGAATCATTCATCCCGCGGAAAGCACGGATGCCATCGACAGGATCAGCTGGGGAACCGCGCTGATTCCGTTCGCGCACAACAACGACGGCGCGCGCGACATGATGGGCGCGAAGAACCTGCGGCAGGCGACGCCGGTCCTGGGGCGCGGAGAACCTGCCGTGAAAACGGGCACAGAACGGGCGCTGGCCGACTCACTGGCGCCGCTGATGGAGGCGGGCATCTGCCCGGAAAGCCGCGACAAAGGCAAAACGTGCATTGCAATGGGCCGCGACCTGCTTGTCGCCTACCTGCCTTGGAACGGTTGGAACCTGGACGATGCCCTTGTCGTGAGCGAAAGCATCGTCAGGGACATGTCCGTCGTGGAGCGCAAGACATTCTCGCGGCCGGTGGAGGCCCGTTTTCAATTAAAGGCGCTGGCCAAGCCGGGCAAGATTGCCTGCGGGGGCGTGATTGCAAGATTCTGCGATCCGAAGGGAAAGGCATACGAAGTACGCTACAACGACGAGAAGCCTGCAAAGATCGTGTCCATCAAATGCGGCGACGGAACGGAACCTGCCGGCGACGGCGTCGTGATGCAGACGCTCACCTATGAGCTTGAAAAGGAGATTCCCCTCGGTCTCGGCGACAAGCTGATGGCGCGTCACGGCAACAAGGGCGTCGTCGGGCGCGTTCTCCCTGAATCCGAGATGCCGCGCCTGCCGGACGACAAGCGTCTTCCGGAAAAGATGCGCGGGAAGGCGATCGAGATTCTCGTCAATCCGCATGGCGTTCTTTCGCGCATGAATCCCGGGCAGCTTCTTGAAACGCACCTCGGCTGGCTCTTCAGGGCGGGCGGTTTCGGGGAAGACGATGTTCGCTCCAAAGGTCGTGTCGGTTCAATCGGCGCACCGGAAGTGGGGATGTTGGATTACGGGAAAGTGCAGGAACTCCTTGAGAAGACCGGGCTTGACCGCAACGGCAAGATCAAGCTGGTCCTGCCGCCCGGTGGGCAGACCCTCAATCCCGTCGTGGTGGGGTACGAGCATTTCGTCCGGCTGCACCACATCCCGGAACTGAAGGCGCAGGCGCGGGCCGGGGGCGCAGGCGAGTCGTACAATTCCGTGACGCTGCAGCCGGCGCATGGCCGGAAGGTCGGCGGCGGACAGCGCCTGGGCGAGATGGAGGTGTGGGCTCTTTGCGCGCACGGCGCCGATCATGTGCTGGAGGAAATGCTCGGCGCGAAGTCGGACAGGGACTGGTCTGCGGACGGCGAGCCGTCGGGAAAAGACGCGGAGGGCAACGACAAGTATGGGTTCACGCATCTTCTGCACGATTGGCTGCGGGCGCTCTGCATCGACTTCACGATCGACCGAGAAAAGAACGAAGCGCGGTTCGCTTTCCTTTCTGATGCGGAGAAGTTGAAGGCTGAGATTGGCGCGGACAGGCGCGTCGTGTCCGACAAGACCTGCGAAGAGGTCAAGACCGGGTCCTTCAGTTGCCAGGAAAACACGTGCGGATGGAGCCTCCCGGGGACCTATGCTTTGCTCGGCGGACAGAGCCTGAAGTTCGGTGCGTTGTTGAAGGAACTGGGTTATGATGGAACCGGACCTCTTCAGGTCGACGATCGGGGGCATTACAGCGTCCGGTTGATTAAGAAGAAGAAACCAGTAGGCGAACTTGCCGTTGAACTGGATGATTTCAGTTCAGAATCCACGACGCTCAACCTTACGGTGTCGCCGTCCAAGGGGCGTGTCCCGTCCGGCTGGCCGAAGGACAAGGCATTCAAAAAAATCTGTCTTCGGGCGAAACCGATGGCACGTGAGGTTGAACTGGCGAAATTCGGCCTTAAACGGCCCTCGAAGAAACAACGGCCACTCCCTGCCGGGTATCTGCTTGTGGAATTGAAAGACGGCGAATCGGAGCGCAGCATTTGGAATGACTTCTCGGTTGTCTGCCCTCATCATCGCACGGAGAAGTTGAAGATGCGATCGCTGGTCGACGTTGAGACGGATCATGCGGAAGGGGGGCTGTTCGACCCCGACATCTTCAAGGGAAAGGACGACTGGGGTTTTATCGAACTGCCGGAGAGCATCGACTACCCGTACTGGACGGCCGTCGGGGAAACGAGCGGCAAGGGACGTCGCGAGACGAAGCGGGAGCTGAAGGCCGTCGAGGGCGTGAAAATCACGGTCATCCCCGTCCTCCCCCTGCATTACCGCAAGCCCAAGGACAAGGACGCGCTCTTTATCGACAAGGACGACATATCCCATCACTATCAGAGGATCGTCAGCCTTTGTGGCCGATACAGGAAGGCCGACGGCGACAAGGCGAAGAGAACAAGGCGCGAAACGGTCAATATGCTCAAGCAGGCCGTTGCCGATCTGTTCGGGGAGCTCGCCAAACGACTTGAGAAGAAGCCCGGCCTCCTGCGGCATGAAGGATTGGGGCGGCGCGTGGACAGGTCGTTCCGCCTCGTCATCACGCCCAATCCCAAGCTCCTGTGGGACCAGGCGGGCATTCCGACGTCTGTCCTCTGGGAGATTCTTGGCGACCAGGTCGAAACGGATGAAGCGCACAGATGCACGGAAGCGGAATCCGGTCCCCGCGTCATCGAGCGGAAGGCCGGCTGGACTTGGCACAAGAAGCTGTTGCCGCGTGATGCGCACAAGCGCATGAAGGCGTTCCTGGACAAGCATCGCGACCTCGTCGTGCTGCTGAACCGCCAACCCTCCCTGCACCGCGACAGCATCCAGGCGTTCCATCCGGTCGCGATTCCGCCTGAGGCGGGCGAGGTGCTTCAGCTCTCCCCGCTCTGCTGCGAGGGGTTTGCCGCAGATTTCGACGGCGACGAGATGACGGGACATTACCCGGTCTCGGCCGAGGCGCAAGAGGATGCGCGGAAGATGCTGCCCGGCAACAACCTGCGGTCCATTGCGACGGGGGCGTGCCTCGCGCATCTCGACCGTGACCTGGTCACGGGACTGGAATTGATCCACCGCGATCCCGACCGTTATCTCAAGAAGATCACGGAGGAGTTCAGAAACGACGGCGTCGAGTTCGGCAAAGATGCCACGGACTTGATGTGCGACAAGTCGCTTGAGGCCGGAGAATTTGGGAAGAAGGTCTTTGCTTTCTGGTGCGAGCACTGTCCGGACGTCGCGGTGAAGAAGATCAGTGCGCTGTCCCGTGTCGCGTTTCGCGCCTGTACGGACGAAGGCGTCTCGTTCGGGTTCTTCGACCTGCGCGATGCCATGATCGAGCCCGACAAGAAGGACGCGGGCGAGTGGCGCGTGGTTGGCGACGAGTCGCCGTTCGCGGTGATGGTGAATTCCGGGGCGAATGGCGCGAAGCAGATCAAGCAAGTCGTCAAGGAACGCGGCGAGCTTGAATCGGTCGAGGGCAAGATCAGGGAATCGCTTGTCGGCGGGATGCCGTGGAAGACGTTCTTCGCCGCCGCACAGAACGCGCGATCCTCCATGTGCCAGAAGAAGATCGGCACGCAGAAGGCCGGATACCTCACGCGCCAGCTCGTGTTGGGGCTGTGGGGGTGGAAAATTGCCGAGAAGGACTGCGGTTGCGGAGATGGCGGGCGTTCCGTTCTGGCATGCACATGCCAGAAAAACAACGGCCGTGGCATCTGCGCGAAGTGCTTTGGGAAACTGCCGAACGGAAAGGAACCCGAGGTCGGCATGCCGGTTGGCCTGATTGCCGCCCAGTCGCTGGGCGAACGTGGCACGCAGCTTTCAATGCGCGTATTCCATACGGGTGGGCACGAAATCGATTTCGACAAGGTTGCCAAGCTGATGAGGCGTGCGACGGTTGTAAAGGAAGGGGGCAAGGAAGTTGTCGTCAAGGACTACAAGGGTTTTATCGCTCATTTCGCCAAGGGGGCCTACGCGAAGATCGACAAGCGGTATTTCCAGCTTCTGTGGAGAGCGCTGAAGTCTGCGCCCAAGCAGACGCTGTCCTCGATAGATGCCGATCCGTTCGCGAAGCTTGCCACGGGCAGCCAGATGGAGGAGATCCGGCAATATGCCGAGGAAAATGTGGCATGTTCGCTCGACTCGCCGTTCGCACGGGTGTTCTTCAATCTCTTCGGTGATCGCCAGACAGGGGTTGGGGACGAGGTTCATGGGGAGGAGGACGAATGAGCGTGCAAATCCAAGCGGGAGTCCATGCCGCCGCACTGCTTTCAGGAAACGTCGCAGCGATGGCGCAGGCCGTCGCGTGCGCTTCGGCCGCCTGTCTGGCCGAGGTGCGCGACCAGTTGATTGCCGCCGGCGAGATAAAGATCGAGGACGAGCCGGAGCTGGAAGACATTGAGCCAGACGACGATGACGCCGAAATGGATCTAGGCGACGAAGACGAATGGCGGGATGATGACGACGCCGTTGGGGACGGCCAGCCTTCGCCTGACGACACGCCTTTGTTTCGGAAGGGCGCGTTTGAGATTCGGGTCACCGAAACCGATGGCGGGATGTGCCAATGCGATGTTCCCCAGAGTGGATGGGAAGGGGTCGTTGGGGTGACGGGATACGGGAAAGAAGCGGTGAAACAGGTGTCTCTCCGAATGCAGGTCTATTTCCACATTGCAATGTGGCTGGAGGAAAATCACCAGAATTTCCTGCAGAAGGGGCCTCGTGGATTCACGAGGTCCCTGTGCACGCAGCGGAAACTTCTTGGCGGACCGCTGAAGAAGGTTCTTGGCGGAAGTAAGGATGGAGGGGCATCGTCTTTGAGCCGCTACCTGGGGAACGTCGATCTCGTCTGGCCGGAGGGGGCCCTCCCGCTCAGGAAATGCTTTGGCGATTAACGTTCCCGCCGTTGTACGGGTTCCAGCCGTCCATGTGCGAACTGTAGCTTGAATCGGCTCTTGAGGCGCCGAGACAAGCCAGCGGGAGTCAACTTGTCCCCGTACACCTTTTGGCAGAGACCCTTTTGAGAGGTTACATGATCTTCGGAGATCGTCTTGACCAGGAGGTCGAGTTCGGCTTTTTCAACGGGCGACAGTTCGTCGTAGGCGTTGGCGCCGATGATGGATCGGGCTGTTTCGGCATGTGAAGTCGCTTCAACTTGATTTCCTGAGGGGTTGCCGGTGGAAAGGTCTGGCTGCGCCGTATCTGTTTCGGAGGTCGCCTTGTCACGATACCTTCTGTGGGCTTCGTCAATTTCCTCTTGAACAATCTTCTTGTCGATTCTCTCCCCTGAACGGACGACCATTCGGGTGATCATGGCGTTCAGTTCACGGAAGTTGCCGTCCCATGTCACCTGGGTATCGTTCTCCGCGAAGTCCCTGAAGAGGGCTTCTGCGTCTTTCTGTATCTCGAAATTCTCCTTCCCGCACTTCCTGCCGATAATGCTTACCTGCGTCTTGAGATTGTCTGTAATGTCTTTGCGATGTTCGCGGAGAGGAGGAAGCTCAAAGTGCCATGTGTTGATTCGGTTGAAGAGATCTCGCCTGAACTCTTTGGCTTTGATCTTTTCCTCCAAGGGGCAGTTTGTCCCGCAGATCAATTGAAAGTGGCTTTCCTCTTCCTTGCCGCCGAGCGGGATGAACGTGCCTTTGTCCAAGGCCGTCAGGAGCATGGCCTGCATTTCCATGGAGAGTTCGCCGATCTCGTCGAGAAACAAGATGCCGCCGTCCGCATCCTTGAATGCGCCAGTTTGCTCTTTGAGACCAGAAGCGGCTCCTTCCTTGCAGCCAAACAGCTCGATCCGCGGCAAGTTGGGATCGGCGCCCCGAATGGTCGCACAGTTGAGGGCAATGAACTTCTTCTTGGGGACGCCAAAGGCCGCAGCGATGTTTTGTGCCAGTTGCGTCTTTCCGACTCCGGTTTCGCCTGTAATCAGGATGACTTGCTTCTTCCTGAATTCGTCATCTTTGATTGACATGATTTCCTTTATGTCGCGGGCAATGGATTTGAGCTTGGGCGGGTCTTTTGTGAGTACACCCTCTCGCAGTTTGTCCAGAACGGCGTTGGAGGTCTTCTTCTTGTCTATTTCCTCGTAGGCATCCCCGAACACGGTCGGGTCCTCGGTTGCGTATGAACCTTCAACGCAACGCCGATCCCGTTTCCTGTAATCGGCCCATGGCGTAGGAGAGATGCGGCATGCCTTGATATGTCCCGTGTGCGTGAGGAGGAAGAGGCAGTTGCGCATCTGGGTCGTTCCACTGGTGCAATTGACATAGTATTCCGTGTCCAGCCTCTGGAACTCGGGTTGCGCGAGGTATTTAAAGAGCTTCGGATAGACGTCGCTCGTTTCAAAGGGCTTTGAGATCTTCAGATCGCTGACCGTAAGTTGCGTGTTCCTGCCTAGATCTTTTATGACATTCGTGATGTCTTTCGTAATCTGTTCAACCAGTGCCGCGTGCTTCCCCGCCCCGTCCCAAAGCAGGTAGTATTCGTCAAAGGACAGACCTTTCAACTGGGCAAGCGCGACGGATGGCCTCCAGATCTCGTGGCGGTTCTTCGGCTCTCCGGCAAAAGACCCCATGAACGCCGGGTCGCGTTTCTTGAAATCCCAGCTGTCCTGGTCGATGCTGAGGAAAGAAATCAAGACCTTACGTTTCTTTCCCGGATCAGCCGTCTTTGATTGGGGGTGCTTGTGAAATGTACGGTTCATAGTTGCTCCTTCGTTTGAAACGCTGATATGGTACCATAAGTTGTGAGAACTGTCAAGCTACCGTGCCTAAAATCAGAACAGAGCTGATAAAAGTTTTGGTAATGTCACAGAAACAAGTGTTTTCCGTATTGAACGTTGTTCCGTAATCTCAAAAACCAAACTCAGAAAGGATGCTGAAAGAATGATCAGAGTCGTCGGAAAGAGAGGCAAGGGCAGCTTCGCGTCGCAGCTGGATGCAGCGGCGGCCGGGCAGGAGTTCATTCAGATCGACTGTACCTCCGGAAATAGGGACGAGGTGATGAGCCGTGGCCTTTCGCCTTTCCATCTCGGCCCCGTTGAATGCTACGACGGTCTTGTGGCGCAGACCTTTGAGCGCGCGTGGCAGTGTGCGAAGGTCTACCCCTGGAATGTCGGTGCGGATGGGAACCCCGACGACAGCTACTTCGCCTGGAGGGACGAGATGTGGGCGAAGAGGGGATTCGCGGACAAGAAGTCGATTCGCTTCCCCGTCGGGAAGGGTAACGCCGGGAAGTGTCTGTATGCCTGGTGGAAGGTGGACGGCGAGTTCCGGAGGCTCGGCTACGTCGCGGCCAGGAAGGCGATCTACATCCCGATCTACGCCAGGGCCGTGGTGGAAACGGAAGCCTACCGCCGTCTCGCGGAGCTCCGCGATGCGGGGCAGAACCTCATGCTCATCGACTTCGACGGCTACAACCCCCATCACCCGCGCTACGGTTTCTCCTACAACGACGTCATTCACTGTCCAGTGCGCCGCATGGGTCACGCGTTCGTTCTCGCGATGCTGCTGGAAGGACTCATCCGCGTGGAGGACGGCGAGGTGAAGTATGCGGACGGGCTGATGGACGACCCTCACCGCATCTACTCGCGTGATTTGAAAAGAAAGTGTGTAATGTCGTCGCCGGTTCAAACTTCTCTATAACTGGAAAGGATAGAAAACGAAATGACAGACAACAGAACCAGCGAGTTCATCGAGATCATGAAGGAGGACCTCGCGTACTTCGAGGCGAGGTACCAGGGGAAGTTCCTCGAGCAGCCACATGTCGGACTGGGGAACCGCAAGACACGGTGCGTGAACGAGGCGACGCTTCCGATCATCACGTGCCATCCGTCCTGCCTCGAGAAGTGCGCGGGCACGTGTTACGTCCTCGCGATCTGCACGAAGCCGCGTCCGAATTGCCGCACGTGCGAAGCGAAGAACACGGTCCTCCGCCGCATCGACCCGAACGCCTACTACGAGCATTTCTACCGCGAGGCCGAGCGGCTCCACCTTCCGATCCGCCTTTCCGACGGCGGCGACTTCGAGAACGAGGAACAGGTCGCGGCCTGTGTCGCCGCCGCGCGCCGCCATCCGTCCGTCCACGCGATCCTTTACACGAAGCGGCTTGAACTCCTTCCCGCGCTCGTCGACCGCCCCGCCACGCTCCATGTCCGCTACTCGTCTTGGCAGGGGGACGACGAAGGCGAGGCGTATGCCCGCTCGCTCGGCTTCAACGTCACGCACGTCGTTTGGGACGGCACGGGAAACTGCCCGTACCAGCATTCGCTCGCAAAGTTCAACCTCCGCAAGAAGGAGCTCGCGGCCACATTCCGCGCGCAGGGTCTCGCCGCGAAGGAGGCGAACCGGCGCGCAGAGAAGCAGGCGGAGCAGGAGGTCCACGTCTGGCATTGCCGGGATTGCGCCGCGCACGGGTGTGGTTGTTGCGGTTCGGGCGACATCCGCTTCAACGTCGTCGGCGAGGCCGGCTGGGCCGAACGGGCGGAAATCCGTCGTTCACCGTACCTGAGCTCACATTCAATCAATGTGGATGTAAAGGAAAAGGAGTCATGCAAATGAACAGACCGAAGAAGAAACGGAAGATGGTACCCGTCTACGCGCCGGAAGACATCCTCGCGGGAAAGAAGAACCCGAGAAAGATCGGTATGATGAGCGATCCGGACGCCCCGGGGGCGGTGATTCTAGACCATGCCGCGTGGGAGTACCTGTTCGGCAAGAAAGACGGCAGAACCAAATAAGGATAAGAAGGAAGAATGACGAAAGAGTTCATAAAGGAAATCATGTCGGTGCCGTCGTGCTCCGGCAAGGAGGGAATGCTGCGCGAACACATCGAGCAGTTCGCGGACGAGCGTGGGATTTCCCATTGCCGCGATGCGAAGGGAAACCTCTACCTGACGAAGGGCGAGAGCGCCGGCTTTTACCCGTGCCTGGCCAACCACATGGACACGGTCCAGTTCTGGCAGGGCGCGTTCGCCGACCGCCACGCCCGGCTTGATGTCCGGGAGCGCTTCCGCGACGGCCACACCGAGCTGTACACGGCGGAGGGCGGCATCGGGGCCGACGACAAGCTCGGGTGCGCCATCGCGCTGGCGCTCGTGGACACGTTGCCGGTCGTGAAGGCAGCCTTCTTCGTGGAGGAGGAGCTGGGCATGCGCGGCTCGAGGGAACTCGACCGTGGCTGGTTCGCGGACGTGGGCTTCTGCCTGTCGTTCGACTCGCCGGAGCGCAACCGCTCAAGCCGTTCGTGTTTCGGGCGCCCGCTCTACACGGATGCGTTCTTCACCGAGGTGCTGCGGCCGCTCTGCGCGAAGCATGGCGTCACGAACTTCAATGCTGAGCCGTATACGGACGTCACGCAGATCCGCGACCAGACGCGCGTCATGTGCTTCAACGTGGGCAATGGCGGCTACCGTGCCCACTGTTTCGACGAGTATCTGGTGGTCGAGGACGCGCAGAACACCTTCCGCCTCGGGAAGGAACTTCTCGAGCGTGTGGCAACAAACCGGTATTGGTTCTAGCAAGAGAGGTGATTGCAAAACCTTGTCTATTGTTCAACTTATTTTTGAGTAACCACTAAGGAGGTAAAGATGGATGCGGAAACCGAGAAAATGATTGATGAATACAGGCCCTTGATGGAAGCGATCGTCTTCCTCAAAGATGGAACCGTCGACAGGGTCGAGACGCCCTACGGGAAGGAGATTCCGGAGAGTGACCGCAGTCCGGTCGTCCGGAAGGTCGTGGACATGTTCCGTGAATGGCCGCATAAGGGCGCAGCCCGCCTCTTCGTCTACCCGAACGGCTCCTTCGGCGCGAGCGTGGACGACTGACGCGAATATTTTTACTGAGCGCGGCATGAAATGAAAACGCGGGGAATCGCCCCGGTTTGTCATCGGGACGATTCTCGCGTCAAGCGCATACGGCGCGGTGTGTTTCTGACCGGGTCTGAGGGAAGACCCTAGCTCAAGCAGCGACGAGCGAGTGCCCATCGGTCCGGAGAATCTGCTTGACTAGGCAGACGATCCTGTGGAGGTTGGTTTGCGATATCTGATATTTGCGGCAGACGACTTTGGTTGGAACATTGTAAAGGTACCAATCTTTGAAGATGGCGATGTCACGCTCCGACACGCCGCGAGTCTTGAGGAAGTCGTCGAGTTGCGCGTGAGCCGAGCGCCCCTTCGCCATCTTTTCCTTTTGTGCTTGCTCCTCGCGGTAGTGTTCGCCGCTGTAATCGTTTTCCGCCTTGCTGAGCTCCTGCTCTTCGCCATCCTCGTTCACTTCGCGGGTGTCGAGGTCGAAGGACACGATCGAGTTTCGAGCCTTCTTGATCTCACGGCAGATGATCCAGCCTGCGACCTTCCGGGCGGTGCGGAAGAGACGTTTCTCCAATTTGGGAACGTCCTCCCATTTGATCGCCTTGAGCGCGTATTCGATCGCTTCGGCGGCGATGTCTTCAGCTGCCATTGAAAGGCAAAGGCCGTGGATCTTGTACTCCACGTGGTGGGTGACTTTGGCGATTACGCGTGCTACGACACGCTCGGAAACGTGTTTGTGTTTCTTGACCGAGTTTTTGATGTACTGCATGATGTTCTCCGTTTTTCCCCGAAGACCCAGTGTCTTCAGGACGGAGAGCATTATGTCACACAGTGTTCACGAATCTTTCACGAGTTGTGTCAAAGTTCGGAACTTTTTTCACGTGTCACTTCGGATTGTTATGTTCATCGACGAGTCGGTCAAGCAGTTTGGTATTGAGTTTCATTTCAACAAGATTCTCGTCTTTAAGCTTTTGGGTGAAGTCATGTAGGTTGAGGATTCTTTCCTGGAAACATTTCTTTATGATGGCATCTCGTCTATCAGCTGGGTTGAAGGCAAGACCGGCTGATGCCAACAATGCGGTCATCTCGTCAATGGTCAATTGAAGGACAACTCCTATCCGAAACAGGGTTTCCTTCGTGGGTGGGGTCTTGCGAATCTTATGGTACGTGGCAGGCGGGATGTCGGCCAGTCTGTAGACTATGGCTTGGCTCAAATTGTGACGGTCCCTCAAGAACTTCATAAGGAGATCCCAGGTACTTTCCGAGAGCTCGCTTTCCTGAACGGTGATTCGGCTTATGAAGAGGCTGTCACGGTGTGGGGCCGTTTGGTAACTGTTTCTCGGGTCGATGCGGTAGTGGCAGCAGTAGACAGCGTGGAAACGCAACAGCGTTTCGCCACTGGGGTCGATATCGGACCTAGGGATGATTGCAATTAATTCAGAGCCTTTCAGTTTGTCAGATGTGAGATCCACGTGCTGCGCGTCTGGGGAGTCGCGTGTTATGTCGTCTATTGAGATGCCGAACGCCTTGAGCGCTTCATGAACTAGCGTGTCATGTGTTATGATGAAGGCCATTTTGTTATCTCCTTTTCCTTGGTGCAAAGTATACCAACATTCTGGTGGCATATCAAGTGACTCGTGCAATCTGAAAAGAACACGGGCGCATCTTTGTTTTTCACCGAGCCCCCTTGTCATGAAAACAACCTGAACAACTGCAAGGACAACTTATCATTGGCGCGCGGGCTAACTCGCCCGCGCCCATTTGCTTAAATTATAACGATTCTGAGAGTGAGAAAGTTCAAGGTGTGCCCGTAGGACCAAGTTGTTTTTGAAAGTTGTCCTGGTTGTTTCCAAACCTCAATGCGCATGGGTGAATAACGGAAATGCGCCAAAAAATAACGGTGATTCCTAAGATTGTCCCCTGCAATCGAATAGAATCAAAGTGGAGAGTAAAAAAGTAGAGAAAGAGGAAGAAGAAATGTTCTTGCTTGATGGGCCCCGCCTGCCCACTGCACATGCGAACGTTAAGATTAATCTTAAGCTGTTCGAGCGTGTGAAGCGCCAGATGATCATGCGCATCTACCGCGTCTCCCGCGCCCGCGCGCTTGAGATCATTGCCGAGCGCGCGGCCGAGAAGGCCGCGGCGGAGGCCGAGAAGTCCGCAGCCCGGGAGACGTTCCGGCAGCGGATCGCCGAACGCAAAAAGCACCTCGCCAATTGCGGTTGACGGCTCCAGCGGCTAACCTAATTTAGAAAGGAAGATGACATGAAAGTTGCGATCATTAGTGATGTACACGCGAATCCCCAGGCACTCGAGAGAGTGCTCGACGATGCCGCGCGGTGTGGCGTGGAGCAGGTGGTCTGCGCGGGTGACGTGGTCGGCTACGGACCCGATCCGGCAGGGACGATCCGTATCCTTCGCGAGCGCAACATTCCCACGGTCATGGGCAACCATGACGTGGCTGTCGCGAATTACTTCGGTACGGGCTCTATGTGTGGTTCCGCCCAGGCTGGCGTGGCTCGGCACCGCGCCGAGCTGGAGGAAGATGACGTGGCCTGGCTCAGGTCGTTACCATACGTGTACCTGGACCCGGACAACGGCTTCGAAGTGGCGCACGCGAACTGTTGCGAGCCCATGAACATGGGTTATGTTCACAACCGGTCCGACGCGCGTGATTCAATTCTCAACGGACACGGGGAGCGGATCCAGTTCATTGGGCACACCCACCTCGAGGCGCTGTACAGGGTGAAGATGGATGGTTACCCAGATTGCGAACGGCTTGAACCGAACGACTTCAAGATGGAGGAGGGATGGGCATATCTGGTGAATGTTGGATCTGTGGGTTATCCCAGAGTGAGAGGATATTCTGCCTACGCGATACTTGATTCTGCAACGCGCGGGGTCCAGTTCCGCCGGGTGGAATTTGACTTCGCTGCTTACAAGGCCGCGTTGCAGGCGAAGTCAATTCCGATTCCGCCCTTTGTGGAAGAATCCGAAAAAAATCACGGTGAATCCTAAGGTTGTCCTCCGCAACCGAATAGTATCAAGGTGGAGAGATAGTATCAAGGTGGAGAGTGAAAGAACATGAATGAAGAAGAGTTTGAATCATTCATTCGCAGATGGTCGCTCGTTGACCAGCTGGGCCTCGCCCGCCGCTACCAGTGTACCGTTGACGGGCATGCCGAGTTCCGCGGCGAGGTTCTGCCGGCGGGGACGGAGGAGTCCATACTCGCATGGATCAAGGCGCGGTACAAGGTGATTGGCGAGGTTAGCGTCTCTAATGCGGATCCGTGGACTCGCTATATCAATTTCACTCGCATAGTCGATCCATCATATTGCTACTATGAAACCGAGGCGAAGAGATATCTCGTGGAGGTCGAGGGAGTGGAAAAGCTCTTCAAGCTTGAGCCGTTCCCGTCCGGGTTGCTCCCATGGTACAAGGACGGACCTGGTGCTATTGACGGGGGCTTGGCCCGTACGCCGATCCTTAACGATTCCGAGAGTGAGGATGTTCAAGGTGTGCCTGTAGGACAAAGTTGTTTTTGAAAGTTGTTCTGGTTGTTTCAAAAACTCAATACGCATGGGTGAATAACGCGTCCGGCTTTCCGGAGGGCGAAAGAATTTCCCCCCAGATAGGCAAGATTTTGCTATACTTTGACCAGCCAAAGGAGTTGCCAACATGAGTACGAAATGCAGATATTGCGGCAGTACGAGCTACGGATCGGGCTGCTACCATTCACCCACGGGCAAGCATGAGCACCGTGACGACGAGAAACACTGCGAATGGTGCGGCTCGTCGAGCTACGGTTCGGGCTGCTACCACTCGCCCACGAAGAAGCACCGCCACGGCCCCGGCGGCAACAAGTGCATCTGGTGCGGCTCCACCTCCAACGGCTCCGGCTGCTACCACAGCCCGACCGGGAAGCACGAGAAGTGAGGAAGCATGAAGTTTGACAAGAGTTTCCTGAAAAGGGTCCTGTCGATCCCGTCGGTGTCGTGTCGGGAGGAACGGGTTCGGGATTTCATCCTGGAATTCGCGAAACGGCGCACGATCACGGCGACGGTGGGCGAGGCGGGGAACGTGTACCTGACCAAGGGAAGGATTGGGAAGGGGGAGTATGTTCCGTGTTTCGTCAACCACATGGACACGATGCAGAAAGCCCAGCTCGCGTACGTGTACCGGAACGAACGGTTGCCCGTGAAGGAGCGGAAGAACGCAGAGGGGAAGACCGAGCTGTACGTCGATGGATTCGGAATCGGCGGGGACGACAAGGCCGGGGTCGCGCTGGCGCTGGCGCTCATGGACGCGCTGCCGAAATGCAAGGCCGTGTTCTTCGTCCAGGAGGAGAAGGGCTTTGTCGGTTCCGACAAAATGGATTACGGTTTCCTCAAAGGCGTTTCGCTGCTCATTACGATGGATTGCTGGGGACGGGTGCGCACGGCCAGCGAATGGTGCCAGAACAACGCGAAGATGTATTCGAGGAAATTCTACGACAAAGTGCTCAAGAAAGTGTTTGAGAGGCATGGGGTGACCGTTCTGGACCATCCGGCCAACACGGACATCTGCAAGCTCATGATGCGCTGCGACCTGTGCTGCTGCGACATCGGCAACGGCGGGTATTATCCGCATGAATCTTATGAGTACGTCTGCGTGGAGGATGCGCAGGCGGACTACGACCTCATACTTGATCTCTGCCGCTCGTTGGATGGCCGTCGCGCCTATCGGATCACGCCGGAGGA
>JAEEGL016562064.1_pt1 | contig 15664 bp, 13 predicted proteins | sample 9134231 | NCBI WGS metagenome assembly JAEEGL01 (sample SAMN16246548, study PRJNA631951) | gut metagenome | biome: gut microbiome; feature: rumen; material: fiber-attached | host: Bos | place: Iran: Karaj | collected 2018-10
TATTTTATTGAAATTCACAAGGTTTTACAACGGTACAGTTTTTGAGGACCGCCTGTTCAGGGAGGGGCTATGAGGCAAAAAAAATCCCGGCGGTCGCCGGGATTCAATAATTTAGGGTTTATTACAAACCCTAAAAACGGCGAAGTCAAGGCTTTAAGCGTATGCGTGCCTTGACTCGACGTATTATAGGCTGAAAATTTTTATTCAGCCTGCAAAACGGCGAAGTCAAGGCTTTAAGCGTATGCGTGCCTTGACTCGACGTATTGTTATTCGCTCATATTTTTATTATCTTATAGTTAGATTTTTATGAGTCTTAAAAAAGGAGTTTTTTTATGTTTAAAAAAATTAAAGTTTTACTTGCAGCTTTGGTAATGCTTGGTGCCGGTTCTGCATTTGCAGATGATTTTGACTGGTCTCAGTGCTGGTGTAATTATGGTGGCGGAATCAAAGAAGGTAATATTCTTGTAAATATTGATGGCGGTATTAACTATGTAGATCTTACTTATGCTGGATATAATGGATTCTGGTTTATTCCAACAGTAATGGTAGATGTTCAGTATGCAAAACCAATCTGGAAGCTTCCATTTGCTTTCGGTGGATATGCTGGAGTTCGTGCTTCTGGTTATAAAGTTTATACTTATGAAAATGGAAGCTATGTTTATAAAGATGTTTCTAAGTTCACTATTTTTGGTGGTGCAGAAGCTTCTTATCACGTTATGCTTCCTCCAAAAAATCTTGATGTATATGCTGTAAACAGAATTGGATTTGGAATTCCTATTGTATCTGGTTCATATGCTGCTCCATATGTTGTAACTGATTTCCTTGATTTCAATATCAGCTTTGGTGCTAACTACTTCTTCAGTGACAACTTTGGCTTGAACCTTGAATTGGGTGCTCCAGTCAGCAAATTTGGTATAACATTGAAGTTTTAAATTATAAGAAGTTTTGACTATCCTGGTGTATAACTAGTGTTTTTTATTGATGAAAGACTTGTAATACACTAGAATATCAGTAAATTAAGAAAATTAATTAGTTCCGAAGCAGAAAGTTTTTCTATTTCTTTTCAGGATCATAAAGGAGCCTGTCAGGAAAGTCGGAACAATCAATATCCAAGGGAATCATGAAGGAGTCCCAAGGAAAAAGAGGTACTATTATGGCTTTAAGACCAGAATGGGAAGGATTTAATCCTAGCGGTTTATGGACAAGCGAAATTAACGTTCGCGACTTTATTCAGGCTAACTACACACAGTATGATGGAGACCAGTCATTCTTAGCTGGACCAACTGCTGCTACTAACAAATTGTTCGATGAACTTCAGAGATTACAGAAAGAAGAACACAACAAGAAATCAGTTGGTTTGGATGGCAAAGAAAGAACTGGCGTTCTTGACATGGACACAGATGTTGTAACTGGACTTACTTCTCATCCAGCTGGATACATTGGCCCAGACGGAAAAGAACTTGAACAGGTTGTTGGTCTTCAGACAGATAAACCATTGAAGAGAGCATTTATGCCATTCGGTGGAATTAAGATGGCTGAACAGTCATGCGAAATGTATGGCTACAAACCAAATCCTGAATTACATAAAATCTTTACTGTATATCACAAGACACACTCAGATGCTGTATTTGATGTATATACACCAGAGATTCGTAAGGCTCGTAAGGCTCACATCTTAACAGGTCTTCCTGATACATACGGACGTGGTCGTATTGTTGGTGACTATCGTCGTATTGCTCTTTACGGTATTGATTACCTTATTGAACAGAAGGAAGCTGATAAAGCTAACTGTGGAAACGGAACAATGACAGAAGATATCATCCGTCTCCGCGAAGAAATTGCAGAACAGATCAAAGCTTTGAAGGGAATGAAAGCTATGGCTGCCCTTTATGGTTATGATATTTCTAAACCTGCTACAAATGCTAAAGAAGCATTCCAGTGGCTTTACTTCGGATACCTTGCTGCTATTAAAACACAGAACGGTGCTGCAATGTCTGTAGGAAGAATTTCTACATTCCTTGATATTTACATTGAACGCGATCTTAAAAACGGCACAATGACAGAAAAAGATGCTCAGGAACTCGTAGACCATATCGTAATGAAATTCAGAATGGTAAAGTTTGCTCGTATTGAATCATACAATCAGTTGTTCTCTGGAGACCCTGTTTGGGCAACTCTTGAAGTAGCTGGTATGGGTGTAGACGGTCGCTCAATGGTAACAAAGAACGACTTCCGCTTCCTGCACACTCTTGAAAACATGGGACCAAGCCCAGAACCAAACCTTACTGTACTTTATACAAAGCGTCTTCCAAAGAATTTCCGCGAATACGCTGCATATATTTCAGTTATTACTTCATCAATCCAGTACGAAAATGATGATGTTATGAGACCAATCTGGGGTGATGACTATTCAATCTGCTGTTGTGTTTCTGCAACTCAGACAGGTAAGGAACTTCAGTTCTTTGGTGCACGTGCTAACCTTGCAAAAGCTCTTCTTTACGCTATTAACGGTGGAAAAGATGAATGCGACGGCTTAACTCCATATGCTCAGGTTGGACCGGAGATTGCTCCAATCACTTCAGAGTATCTTGATTACAATGAAGTTATGAGAAAGTACGACATCATGCTTGAATGGCTTGCAGGTCTTTATGTAAACACATTGAACCTTATCCATTATATGCATGATAAATATTACTATGAAGCAGCAGAACTTGCTTTAATCGATACAAATGCAAGAAGAACATTTGCAACAGGTATCGCAGGTTTCAGCCATGTAGTTGATTCACTTTCTGCAATTAAATATGCAAAAGTAAAAGTTATCCGCGATGAAAAGGGACTTGCTAAAGACTTCGTAACTGAAGGCGAATATCCAAAATACGGAAACGATGATGACAGAGCTGATGAAATTGCAATCTGGCTTCTTAAAGACTTTATCGGTAAAGTAAAGAAACACCATACATACAGAGATGCTGAACCTACAACATCAATCCTTACAATTACTTCAAACGTTGTTTATGGTAAGGCTACTGGTGCTCTCCCAGACGGAAGAAAAGCAAAGGCTCCATTTGCTCCAGGTGCAAACCCTTCTTATGGTGCAGAGCAGTCAGGCTTGATTAAGTCTTTGAACTCTGTTGCTAAAGTTCCATACGAATATGCACTCGATGGTATTTCTAACACACAGACAATCAGCCCAAATGCTTTAGGACATGATGATACAGAAAGGACAAATAATCTTGTTAACGTTTTGGACGGATACTTTGCTCAGGGTGCACACCACTTGAATGTAAACGTATTCGGTGTTGAAAAACTTTTGGACGCTCAGGCACATCCTGAAAAGCCAGAATATGCAAACTTCACAATCCGTGTTTCTGGTTATGCCGTTAAGTTTATCAATCTTACTAAAGAACAGCAGGACGATGTTATTTCTAGAACTTGTCACGGTTCACTGTAATTTTAGACTGTACAGAAAGATAAATTCAAATAAATTGAATTTTTAGAGTGTACTTGTTAATATACCACTTGGCGTTAATTGCTGAGTGGTATTTTTTTTTGAGGTAGTTTATGAGTGCAGGTTATATTCATTCTACAGAAAGTTTTGGTTCTGTTGACGGTCCAGGAGTTCGTTACATTATTTTTACGAGCGGATGTCCTATGCGATGTAAGTATTGTCATAATCCTGACACATGGAATCTTACGGGCGGAAAACTTATGGAACCAAAGGATTTGATTTCAGACGCCTTAAAATGTAAATCATACTGGAATAAATATGGCGGCATTACAGTTTCCGGCGGGGAGCCTCTGTTTCAGCTTGATTTTTTACTGGAACTTTTTACGCTGGCAAAAGAAAAAAATATAAATACATGCATTGATACTAGCGGTGCGCCTTTTACAACTGAAGGTGAGTGGTTTGAAAAGTTTAATAAGCTTCTGCCTTTGTGTGATCTTTTTTTACTTGATATAAAACACATTGATGAAGATGAACATTTAAAGCTTACTTCACACACAGGTAAAAATATAAAGCAGCTGTTTAAGTATCTGGACGAAAAGAAAAAGCCAATATGGATAAGGCATGTTCTGGTTCCGGGCTTTACGGATAATGATGAATATTTAGAGCGGACAAGAGATTTTATCCGTGAGCTTCATAATGTTGAGCGTGTTGAAATTCTACCTTATCATTCACTTGGAAAAATGAAGTACGACAAGCTGGGTCTTGATTATCCTTTGAAAGAAACACCAAGTCCTTCGAAGGAGAGAATTGAAAATGCAAAGCGTATATTGGAATGTGAGAAATATAATGAATGGAGAAAAACATTAGAATAAACCGTATCTTTATTTTATTTTAATTGTTATTTGTGTATATTTGAACAGACTGAATTTATTTAATAATGATGAGACTTATTTTGGAGAGTAATTTTATGTCTTTTAGGAAATCCCTTTTAGTTACTATAGGATTTTTTTTGTTTTCTACAGTTGTTTTTGCACAGGAAAATAAAATATTGAATTTGTCAGTTGAAGATGCAGTGGAACTTGCCCTGAAAGAAAATATTTCTATAAAGCAGAGTAACCTTTCTTTAGATTCATCTAAGCGGAGTAAAGATACTTCCTGGAATTCACTTTTGCCTTCAGTTACTGCAAGCGGAACTTATAATGACGGCCTGAAGGAAAATGCACAGACAATTTCATTGGGAGTGAGAGCCTCTTTAGCTATAAACGCTGCAATGGTTGAAGCAATAAAAGCTGCTAAACTGAATTATGAAAAAGCTAAAATCGATTACGATAATGCGGTAAGAACTATCGAACTGAATATCAGAAAAACTTATTATAATCTTTTGGTCTTGCAGGAAACAGTTTCAATCCGCCAGAATTACGAAAGAACTTCTAAGCAGCAGTATGAATCAAACCTTGCAAAGTATAAACTGGGAGCGGTTTCAAATATTGACCTTCTGTCTTCTCAGGTTTCCTATCAGCAGGCAACGCTTGATACAATTTCTACAAACGATGCATTTAATTCTGGTCTTTCGCAGTTTAAACAGCTTTTGGGTTTGTCTCAAAGTGAAAACATAAAGCTTACTGATTCTATTTCAGATTTTGTGAGTTCTAAAAATATTTCTCTGGATGAAATTCAATCTCAGAACGGAAAACTAAAGAGTCTTGAAAGTCAGCTTTCAGTGGCTAATGCAAATCTTTTAACGGCACGCCTGAAAACCTGGACACCAACAATTTCTGCCCAGTACGGTTTTGATTATACGGGGCTTTCTGCAACAGACTACGATTTTAAAGATTCTAATTCCGTTACACTTTCTGTTTCATTGCCTTTAGACAGTTTTCTTCCTTTTTCTCAAAGCGGACAGTCAATTGCTAATGCAAAAGATAATGTAAAAAATATTGAATTGCAGATAGAGCAGGCAAAAGCTTCTTATGAAATCGAAATAAATGATTGCCTTACAAAAATAAACCGTTCAAAAGATAATTTAAAACTTTGCGAAGAAAACATTGTGCTTTCAGAAAAGACTTACAACTTTGCAAAAGACGCTTATGATCATGGAACCAGAGATTTGTTGACTTTACAAAATTATCTCGACAGATTTAATACATCAAAATTTAATTTAATGCAGGAACAGTATTCTTTAATTTGTGCCGTTCTTGATTTAGAAAATATACTTGGAGTTCCATTCGGGACATTTTACGGAAGGGGTGAATAAATGAAAAAATCTTCAGTAGTAAGTTTAGCGATTATATCAGCTTGTGTTTTATTAATCGGCTTTGCAATTTTTAGTTTAATTTCCAGCAATAAGAAAAAATCACAAAGCACTTTTGGCATGCAAAGAGGTGGAGCCGATACTGTTATTTCTGTAAGGACACAGGAAGCTAAAGTTTCAACCCTACATGATTATGTAAATACAAATGGTGAAATTCGCCCTGAAACAAGTGTTGATGTTTTTCCTGAAATTGGCGGAAGAATTGTAAAAGTAAATGTTGCACTCGGTTCTAATGTAAAAAAAGGAGAAGTGATTGCAGAAGTAGATCCAAGTTCTCCAGGCGCACAATATGCAAACAGCCCGGTCTATGCTCCTATCAGCGGGACTGTAACTTCGACTCCATTAAAGCTCGGGACAAAGGTTAGCGTTCAGTCTCCTATAACTACAATTGGTGATGTAGAAACTTTGCAGGTAAAAGCTTCAATCCCGGAGCGATATGTTGCAGCTTTAAAAACCGGCTTAAAAGCAAACATAGTTTTAGTTTCATTTCCTGATGTTGTATTTAATGCAACAGTAACTCATGTTTCTCCTGTAGTAGATCAGACGAGCAGAACTAAAGAAGTGATTTTAGATTTTGATAGAAAAGATTCCAGAATTAATGCAGGAATGTTTGCTAAAGTTAAACTCTATACATATGATTATGCAGGCTGCATTACGGTTCCAGAAAATGCTGTTATTGATAAAAACGGACAGCCTTGTGTTTATGTTGTTGAAGAAAAAGAAGTTGAAGTAAAAACTGAAGAAAAAGAATCAGTGCCGCAGGAAAGTGAAAGTGCTCCGGCTGAAAAAGAAAATACAATTCAGCAGGTGGTTCGCCTTGTAAAAGTTGAAACTGGAAATACTGTTGATAATGTTATTCAGATAAAGAGCGGTGTAAATGCTGGTGAAAGAATTGTTGTAGAAGGAATGCGAGTTCTTTCAGATGGTGCTGTTGTAAAGGATATTTCAAAATGATTAGTGAAAAAACTCTAAGACATCCTATATTAACTTTAATGTTTTTTGCCCTTCTGGGAATAATGAGTCTTTTTACAGTAAGTAATATTTCGGTTGCCTTGTTCCCTGATATCGATATGCCGTATTTGATGGTATTTGCAAATTATCCGAATGCAGGTCCTGAATCTGTAGAAAAATCTGTAACGAATCCTATAGAAAATGCCCTTGTAAGCTTGAGCAATTTGAAAAACATTTATTCAAGTTCATCGGAAGGAAGCTGTACGGTTTCGCTGGAATTTAATTACGGTACAGATCTTGACCTTGCTACAAATGATGTGCGCGACAAGCTTGATCGTGTAAAACGTGCTCTGCCGGATGATGTAACTCCAAGTATATTTAAAATGGACAGTAATTCTATGCCGATTATGAGAATTGCTTTGAGAGGAAACCGCACTGTAAACGAATTAAAGCTTATTGCTGAAAATGATGTAGTTGATATTATTGAACAGGCAAACGGTGTTGGTGAAGCCGATGTAATGGGAGGCCGTTCGCAAATCGTAAGAATTGAATTAGAGCAGAACAGACTTCAGGCATATAACTTAACGCTCACAGCCGTAAGTTCATCTTTAGCAAAACAGAATTTAGAGCTTGGCGGCGGTTCAATTACAGAAGATAAATTTGACTATTCAATCAGGACTGTCGGAGAATATTCAAGCCTTGAAGAAATAAATGATACAGTAATCACCACAGTTAACGGGTACGATGTAAAACTTTCTGATGTTGGCCGTGCATTTATGGGATATCAGGATGCTTCAAATGTTGTATACATTAATGGAACTCCGGGAATCTATGTAAGCGTTACAAAGCAGTCAGGAGAAAACAGTGTTGCCGTTGCAAATGAAGTCTATAAAAAAATAGAGCAGTTAAAATCAACACTTCCGTCTGATGTTACTTTGGAAATCATTCAGGACTCTACGGAAGGAATCCGTGATGCTATAAATACTTTGATGACCAGCGCATGGCAGGGACTTTTACTTGCGGTAATTATTCTTTTTGTTTTCCTGTGTTCTATAAAGAGTACATTGATTATTGCAATTTCAATCCCGCTTTCAATTTTAATCACTCTGCTTGCAATGAATATTTGCGGAATCACTTTAAATATGATGACAATGACCGGCCTTATCTTAGGTGTAGGAATGATTGTAGATGCATCGATTGTAATCCTTGACAATATTTATGCTTACAGAAGTCGTGGCGCTAAACCTCGCGTTGCTGCAATTCTTGGTTCCAGTGAAATGATAATGTCAGTATTTTCCGGAAACCTTACGACAATCTGTGTATTCGTTCCATTTTTGTTTTTCTTAAAAGATCTGGGCTTTATGGGACAAATGTTTAAAAGCATTATCTTTACTATTGTAATTTCTTTGCTCAGCAGTCTGCTTGTTGCTATTTTCCTTGTCCCTGTTCTGGCAGGACATTTCCTTCCTTTAACAAACAGAAATGAAACTCCTGTAAAATCTGCATTCTTTAAGGGTCTGTACGGAATTTTCAATAAGGGTTTTGAAGCAATCGAAAAGGTTTATAAAAAGGTTTTAAATGCTGCCTTAAACCACAGGGCTGTTACAATAATAGTTTGTGTAACACTTTTGCTTTCTTCATTTATTTTCTTCCCGACACTTAGAATCAGTATGATGCCGGGCGGACACGATGACAGCGTTACGGTAAGAATTACACTTCCTGTAGGAACAAGTCTTGAAGAAACAACAAATGTGGTTTTACAGTTCCAGCAGATTGTTGAAGAAGAAATACAGGGATACAAAACTTTAATCACAAGTATTGGCGGAGGAAGAAGAAACGGTTCAAGCTATTCCGGTAATATTCAGATTCAGCTCCCGGAAAGCAGCAAGCAGATTGATAATGATGTAACGATTCAAAATAAACTGCGTAAACATTTTGCCGACTTCACTGATGTTAAATTTTCATTTGGTCAGGGAATGAGACAGCAGATGGCGGGCGACGATATTGATATTGTTTTGCGTTCTGCATCTTTGGATAAAGCAATGACTGTTGCTAAGCAGATCAGAGATGTAATGGAAAATATTGCTGATGTCGGTGAACCCACAATTGATACAAACGAAGGTCTCCCACAGGTTGAAATAGAAATTGACCGCGAAAGAGCATATAATTTTGGTGTAAGTGTTTATACTGTTGCAAACGAAATTAATGCCTGCATTGAAGGTGTTTCAAGTACCGTGTTCAGACAGGCAGGTGAAGAATACACAATGTATGTAATGCTTAGACCTGAAGACAGACAGAATGTAATTGATCTGGAACAAATTTATGTAATGGGAAAAACAGGCCTTGTAAGCGTTTCAAATTTTGCGAATGTAAAAAAAGGTGTAGGTCCGGTTACAATCAGTCATGAAAACAGAACAAAGATTGTACATATAACTGCAAACAATCTTTCTACAAAAGACAACACTGTAGTTGAAAAAGAAATTAAAGATGCAATTGCAAACACCTTTATTATTCCGGAAGGAGTTTTTGTTTCATACGAAGGTTCTTCAAAAGAGACAAAAGAAATGATGTTAATTGTCCTGAAGATTTTAGGCATGGCAATAATTCTCGTATTTGGTGTAATGGCGGCAACTTACGAAAGCTGGAAGGCACCGTTTATAAACCTGTTTACAATTCCTTTTTTAATCATTGGCGTTGTATTTATTTATAAGATTACGAATCAGCCTTTAAGTATGATGAGCGCTGTTGGACTTATAATGCTCGTAGGTATAGTTGTAAACAATGGTATTATTTTGGTTGACTACACAAATCTTCTGCGGGAGCGTGGAATGAAATTAAAGGAAGCCTGTCTTGAAGCGGGAGTGAGCAGATTGCGCCCGGTTTTAATGACAACGCTGACAACAATTTTGGGCATGATTCCAATGTGTTTTTCTACAAACGGTACAGCAGGAATAGTTCAGCCGATTGGAGTTGCTGTAGTTGGAGGCCTTACTTCATCAACATTCATAACGCTGTTCTTTATCCCTGTTCTATATTCTCTGTGGATGAAAAAAGAGAAAACCAATAAGCTGCGTGTAAAAGTAAATTTAGACTTGCCGCAGGATTTGAGTAAGGTAGAAGATATTCGTGAAATTGAAGAGGATGAATGATTATGTATAGAGTAGAAATCATATCGAATAAATCTGTAGAAGAAGACATAACAGACACAATAGATACTTACCTGCCTCAAGTTCTGTATACAACGATTCCTTTAGTTTATGGAAAAGGCCGCGATGACAGGAAAATGGGAACTTCAACCTGGCCTGAGACAAATTTTGTTTTGGTAAGTTATATAGAAGATAATGATTATGACAGGATGAAAGAAATTGTTCGCGCCGTAAAAGAGAGGTTTCCCCGCGAAGGAATAAAAATGTTTGCGGTAAAAACAGAAGAGTTATAGGGAATGCGAAAGAAACAGAAAGAAAAAATAGATGATATAAAACTTAAATCTGGAAGAAAGGCATATATTAAACTTCTTTCCTACAGTACTTTAATGTTGAACTGTCTTTTGATTTTAGTTCAGATTTCTTTGTTCTTTATTTTCACAAAATATCTGGAACCGTATTCAAAATATTTCTTTGGCGGTAGCGTTGCGCTTTCTCTTGTGTTTTTAATTTATCTGGTAAATTGTCCGGGGAAAAATGAATTTAAAATTGCCTGGCTTTTACCTGTAATCGTAATGCCGTTGTGGGGAATCGTTTTATATTTTATTACAAATGAAAATAGCGGTGCAAAATACATTTCGTTCCGGCTAAAAAAATTAAAGAAGAAAACGCACAAAGTTTTAGTAGAAGAAACAAATCAGAAAAAAGTAAAAAAGCTTTATCCAAAAACCTGCGACATTGCATCTTATCTTTTAAACAAAGGAAATTTTCCTTCTTATGTTGATTCATCCGTAAAGTATTTTTCATCCGGTGAAAGTGTATTTAAAGATATATTGGAAAATGTAAAAAAAGCTGAACGATTTATTTTTATTGAATTCTTTATAATTGAACCCGGAAAAGCCTGGAATGAATTGTTTGAGATTTTAAAGCAGAAAGTGAAAGAAGGAGTTGATGTAAGGCTTCTCTATGATTATTTAGGCTCAGTGCAGTTTTCAAGTAAAAAGGTTGTAAACTACTTGAATGAAATTGGAATAAAGACTCAATGTTTCAGGCCGTTTATTCCCGTTTATGACACAAGTTTAAATAGCCGTGACCACAGAAAAATTTTTGATATTGATTCCAGAATTTGCTATACCGGCGGATTCAATATTACTGATGAATATGTAAATTATGAACACCCGCGCTTTAATTACTGGAAAGATTCTGCCATTAGAATAAGCGGTGAAGCCTGTAATTCATTTACTGCAATGTTCCTGCAATTATGGTTTGTACAGAACAGGAAAGTTGAACTGGGCGAAGCATACATAAAGAGTTTTTTCTATAAATCAAAAGGCGTGCAGGAGAATAATGGAGTTTTAATTCCTTATGGAGATGATTCTTACAACAAAGAAGATTTGGCAGAAAACGTTTACTATTATTTGATTTCAAGGGCACATACTTATGTTCACATCATGACGCCGTATCTTGTTATTGATAACACAATGCTTAATGCACTTTACTTTGCAGCAAACCGCGGGGTTGAAGTTTCATTGATTGTTCCGAATAAATACGATCACTTTGTAACCTATTGTGTTGGAAGGCGATATATAAATCTTCTTATAAAAAATGGAGTTCATGTATATGGATATCAGAAAGGTTTTGTACACGCAAAGAGTTTTGTTTCGGATAATAAGAGAGCCTGTGTCGGTTCCGTTAATTTAGACTATAGAAGTTTTTATCATCACTTTGAATGCGGCACTTATATTTACAGCAACACAGAAATTCAAAAGATTGAAGAAGATTTCCAGAATACAAAAAAGGATTGCATTGAAATCACTTTAGATGAATATAAAAAGATTCCGTGGATTCAGAGAGTTATCGGCTATATCTTCAGGGTTTTTGCGCCCTTGCTCTAATTTCGTTCTGGCAGAGACTGTCGCACAATTCATTGTATTCGATTCCTGCGTGTCCCTTTACCCAGTGCCATGAAACGTTCAGCGAATTATTCAGTTCATCAAGTTTAATCCATAGCTCCTGATTCAGGACACTTTTTTTACTGGCAGTTTTCCAGCCGTTCTTTTTCCAGTTTATAATCCATTGAGTGATTCCATTTTTCACATACTGGCTGTCGGAATACAAAGAAATATTTCTGTTTTTTAGTTCAGTGTTTTTATACACAAAATCCAGTGCACTGATTGCTGCAGTTAATTCCATTTTATTGTTGGTGGTTAAATTATCGCCGCCGCTTAAAGTGATTTTTTTTTCATCGTAAAGTACAACGCACCCCCATCCACCAGATCCCGGGTTTCCGCTGCATCCGCCGTCTGTGTAAATAACTACTTCGTTTTCCATGAGTGTGATTATAATGAATCTGGCCTTTTGTAGCAATTTGGGGGAACGATGTAGGCTTTAAATAGTGATGCGATGATTTTGTTGTGTTTGAACTCACAAGATATGTGGTGGTTGAGTATAATCGAAACCACGTGTTTCACTATAACCATTTATATTATTATGTGATGGTTGAGCCCGTTGAAACCACCTCTCAAAAAAACTTGCGAACTCAAAATTCCTATGCGCTTGTATTATGTTGTTTAAATTTTTTAATTTCGTGTAAAAGTGAGTTGTTAGAAAATCGGGAATTAAAGCAGGATGTAAAAAATGAAATCACATCTTCAAAGCAAAAATTACTTGATTATGCAGTGACTGGAAATTATAAGATTGACGAAGAACAGATACAAAAAGATGTTCTTGTTGCATTTAATTCAATGAATAATAATTCATCCACAGCAAGAAGTGTTGGACAGGAAGTAACACTTTCAAAAATTCAAAGCGAAAAATATGAAGTTCCACAAAAACAAAAAAACGCTCGTTCTGCAGCAGTAGAAAGTTACGAAGATATAGATTTTTCTGTATACGAAATAAACAGTGAAAGCGGAAAGTCTTTTGCAATAACAAGTAACGACCGCCACATAGGTGAAATTATAGCAATTGCCGACGGCGAATTTGAAACAGATATAAGTGATGATCCATTTATGCAGATTGTTGCAGCTGGACTTGAGAATCATATAAATAAAACAGTAGACGAATGGAATTCGCTGACTAAATAATATAAGAGTTGGTAAAAACAGTTATGTATCTTACGGAATGTAAAATTGGAATAGGATAAAAGAAGTTGGCTGGACAGACAGAATGTATGATTGGTCAGAAATATTAAAAAGGGAAACAATTTATGATTTGACAGAGAAAGGACAAGTTCAGCTTCAAGCTTTTTTGTATGAAGTAGCTGAAGAAATAGGTGTAGATTACGGCGTTAAAGGAACATTTGGTAATGATAATAAGGTTCGTACTGCATTAAGAAAATTTGGATTTAATTCAACTCTTACTGATTATGATTCAAGCGCAGTAAAAGCTTCTCTTTCGAAGGGGTTACCTGTTTATGCCGGTGGGTTTGGTACTTGGAGAAAAGGAAAATTTTTGTGGTGGAAAACAGATTATATAATATATAATGATGGACATACATGGGTTATAGATGGCATTGCAAAATTACAAGTCAATGCATGGAATTTTAAAATTAATAAAGGGGAAATTTTTAGTACAAATTTTATGCATTGCAATTTAGGTTGGGGAGGCTCTTACAATGGTTATTATATGGATGGACTTTTTGATACAACTGCATCAATCATAACAGATAATCAAGTAAAAAGAAGTGCAGAAAGCAATCCGTATAACTATCAATTCAAATTGAAACTAATTACACATATTAGTAAATAAAGGAGTTTTAAATGAAATTAAATAGGTATAAGTTATTTTTATTATTTGTTTTATTACTTAATCTTTTTAGTTCCTGTTATTATGATTATGAAGAAACAAATCTTGATACAGTAAAATATGAGGAAGAAAAAAAATTATGGAATCAAAAGGATATAAAAAATTATTCATACATTTATGAGCACCAGAAAGGATCTGTTCCTCCACCTGATAGTTATTTTATAGAAGTTAAAGATGGAAAATATAATGTAAGTAAATTAGAAGAATGGTATTATAGCTATGAAAAATATTGCATCTTGTGTAAAAAAGATGGTAAAACTCCAGACTCCGTAATTAAGTTTTGCTATGATAAATATTTCGAAAAATGTAATGAGAAAGGTGAATCTCCAGTTTCGTATGAAGAATATGTTAAAAATATAAATGTAACCAATGAAGAGAATTTAAAAAATATGGATGAATTATACACCTACATTTATGATAAATCTCAACGAAATGGCAGAAAAGTTAGAATTAAAATTGAATATGACGAAGAATTAAACATTCCAACATTTTTTGAAAAGCGAACAGTTGCATCAAATGTTCATCGGTATGTCATAGATGAAAGAATTTTTGTTTATGATTTTAAAATAATCGAATAAAAAAAGGGTTATTAATGTTTCCTGTTTTATGTAAATATCAGGAGGATTAATTGTTAATTGAGCATTGTGCATTGTGAAACACGTGGTGGAGGGCTTTGTTCTGATATGCTCAACCACCACGCACCTTGAGAAAAACATTTTATTTGTGCTATTATTTTGCGAAAGTCCCAGTTTTAGATGGAGAAGATTATGAAAAAGATTTCTGAGTTAATGGATTACAGACCAAGTATTAAAGTTGTTGATGCTACCTTGCGTGATGGTGGACTTGTTAATGAGTTTTATTTCCCTGAAGATTTTGCAAAGGCTTTGTACGAAACAAATGTTAAAGCCGGTGTTGATTATATGGAGTTTGGATACCGTGCTTCAAAAGAAATTTTTGATGTGAATAAATTCGGTCCGTGTAAATTTAGCGATGATGATTATATCCGCAGTATTGTAGGCGATAACGACACAGATTTGAAAATTGCAATTATGGCTGATGTTGGCCGCTGTGATTATAAAAACGATATTGTTGAAAGAGCAAACAGCCCTGTTGATTTAGTACGCGTTGCCTGTTATCTTCACCAGATTCCTACAGCAATCGAAATGATTGAAGATGCACACAAAAAGGGATATGAAACAAGCTGCAATATTATGGCTTTGTCTACAGTTCAGGAAAATGATGTTAAGGCTGCTCTTGAAATTATTGCAAAGTCACCGGTTGATGTTATTTATATTGTAGACAGTTACGGCTCAATTTATCCTGAAGCAATGGCCCGCGTCTGTGATGTCTTTGGTGAAATCGCTTCAAAGTATAATAAGAAGCTTGGAATTCATGCACACGATAATCAGAAGCTTGCATTTGCAAATACAATTGAATGTTGCGGAGACGGTGTTGATTATCTGGATGCAACATATCTTTCTATGGGACGAGGTGCCGGAAACTGTGCAATGGAACTTTTGCTCGGATTTTTGAAGAACCCAAAATATAATGTTCTGCCGGTAATTAAATTTATAGAAAACCATATGATCCCGTTAAAAGAAAGCGGAGTTGTGTGGGGCTACGATTTACAGTATTTAATGACAGGCTTATTTAATCAGCATCCGCGAACTGCAATTTCATTCACAAAGGATAAAAGAAAGGATTATACAACCTTCTATACAGAAACAATGACAATGGATTAATCCTGAAAAATCCAATGATAGAAAAATCCAATAGTTCACAATTTGTTCTATATAAAGTACACTGAGTGAACTATGGAAATAATAAAAACTTTTTTAATCGGAATAGTTCTTGGTGTTGCAAATATAATCCCCGGAGTTTCTGGCGGAACCCTCGCTGTTATTTTTAAGGTGTATGATAAGTTCATAGGAATTTTTAATTTATCTACCTGGAAGAAAAACTGGAAATTTAATCTGTTTATAATTCTGGGACTTGGCAGCGGAA
>JAEEGL017302800.1_pt1 | contig 15664 bp, 13 predicted proteins | sample 9134231 | NCBI WGS metagenome assembly JAEEGL01 (sample SAMN16246548, study PRJNA631951) | gut metagenome | biome: gut microbiome; feature: rumen; material: fiber-attached | host: Bos | place: Iran: Karaj | collected 2018-10
CCTCAGGACTGGAGTGTACTGAGTGACAAACTGCTCGCACAGGGTTACTCCCTGGACGAGCTTGTGCTTGCCGGACTGACAGTGCGCAAAAAAAGCGATGACGGTAAAGTACGGTACTTTGACATGTTCCGCAGCCGGGCAATGTTCCCCATCATCGATGCCCATGGAAATGTACTTGCCTTCGGAGGCCGCACACTGGATAAACGGGAGCCCAAATATCTGAATACGGCAGATACCCCGGTATTCAACAAGCGTAAAGGTGTGTTTGCCGCCAATCTTCTCCGCCAGCAGCGTCATCTGGACAGGGTGATTCTGGTGGAAGGATATATGGATGTGGTCAGTCTCACCCAGTTCGGGGTGGAAGGCGTATGCGCCACACTCGGAACGGCCCTGACGAATGAACAGGCCCGCCTGCTGAAACGTTATGCTCCTCAGGTATATCTGGGATACGACGGTGATTCTGCGGGACAACATGCCATTCTCCGCGGTCTCGATATTCTGGAACAGGAAAATGTTCCTGCCCGGGTGCTTGATTTCCCTGACGGGCTTGATCCGGATGAGTTTATCCGCCGGGACGGAGCTGAAGGATTCCGGAACCTGGCTGCGATTTCTCCCGCCGCTTACCGTCTCCGCCGTCTCAGGGACGGGTTTGATCTGTCCGGTCAGGAAGGAAGGCTGTCCTATGCACGCGGCGCATCTGAAATCATTGCCGCTGTGGATCCGCTGGAACGGGATGTGCTCCTGAAACAGCTGTCGCTGGAAACCGGTTTTCCTCCGGAAACACTGATGGAACAGATGAACCTGGCAGCTAAAAAAACAGTTTCAAAGGCAGAAACCGTATTTCACCGGCCCCCTCCTGTCCGCTCATCCGCTTCAGATCAGCCTTCATCCGAAGGAATAAAAGCACAGGAACTGCTGCTCAGTCTCTTTGCTTCCGGTCAGATCCCGAAAGATATGATCGAAGAAAAGGATTTTGACGATGACGAGTTGAAATCTTTATACAGGGAGTTGGCGTCCGGGGCATCCCCTGCTTCTCTGCCGGACCTGGCTCCTGATGAAGTTTCGCGTTCCCGCTACACGCGCCTGTTGCTCACTCCGACAGCAAACAGTACCGATGAAATGATCGTCATGGCAAACGACTGCCTCATCCGGATCCGTCGAAACAGGCTGGAAAAGCGATACGAAGAATTGTCCCGTGAAATTTCCTCAGCCTCCGGTGAAACGCTTTCCGCGCTCCTGCTGGAAGCAAGGGAGATTTCTGATAAACTCAAAAAGCTTAAGTAAACCATTTCCCGGAAAGTATACCTTACCGGGGCCGACCGGCATTGCCGCTGCAAAAGGAGAGGATTCCATTGTCACTTTCATCCGAATCAAAACAGAACCGTCTGGACGAACTGTATGAATACAGCAAGTCCAAGGGAACGATCACCTATAAAGAGATCATGGACCGGCTCTCCGGCATGGAGCTTGATGCTGATCAGTTGGATCATGTACTGGAGACGCTGGAAGCTTACGGTGTTTCCGTTGTCAATGATAATGCTGACCGCCAGGTAACCCTGACAGACGAACAGGCGGCCGACCAGGCAGCCGAAGTTGCGCGTCTGGAGGGGGAAACCCCTATTGACCTCAGCGTTCCGGAAGGCATCAGCATTGACGATCCGGTGCGTATGTACCTCAAAGAAATCGGCAAGGTTCCGCTGCTGACGGCCGAAGAGGAAATCGAGATCGCCAAGCGTCTGGAAGCCGGTGATGAGAGCGCCAAGCAGAAACTGGCGGAAGCAAATCTTCGTCTTGTGGTTTCCATTGCCAAGCGTTATGTTGGCCGCGGCATGCTTTTTCTCGACCTGATCCAGGAAGGAAACCTGGGTCTGATCAAAGCAGTCGAAAAATTTGACTACCGGAAAGGATTCAAGTTCTCCACTTATGCCACCTGGTGGATCCGGCAGGCCATTACCCGCGCGATTGCTGATCAGGCCCGCACGATCCGGATCCCGGTACATATGGTGGAAACCATCAACAAACTGATCCGGATTTCCCGTCAGCTGCTTCAGGAATACGGCAGGGAGCCTACACCGGAAGAAATAGCCAGGGAAATGGGTATTTCAGAATCAAAAGTCCGTGAAATAATCAAGATTGCGCAGGAACCCGTTTCTCTGGAAACGCCCATCGGCGAGGAGGAAGACAGTCATCTCGGGGACTTTATTCCTGACGATGATGCGCCCGCTCCTGCGGAGGCTGCTTCCTTTGCCCTGATGAAGGAACAGCTGATGGATGTGCTGGATACGCTGACCCCCAGGGAGGAAAAGGTACTCCGGCTGCGCTTTGGCCTGGATGACGGTCATCAGAGAACGCTTGAAGAAGTCGGCAAGGAATTCAACGTTACCCGTGAACGCATCCGCCAGATTGAAGCCAAAGCGCTGCGGAAGCTCCGTCATCCTTCCCGCAGCAAAAAACTCCGCGATTATCTGGACTGATTTATGCCGCATCTCATTCAGCTGGATTCCCGGCTTTCCCTTGCCTTTGACTTGTATGATTCCTGTGAACTTGCCGCCGATATCGGCACAGACCACGCTCACCTTCCGGCCGCGCTCCTGCAGCGCGGCCGCTGTCAGCGTATGATACTGACGGACCTGAGCGAAAGCGCCTTATGCAACGCCCGAAACGAAATGATCAGGTGCCGCCTGATGGACCGGGTATCCCTTCGCGCCGGTGACGGGCTCGCTCCGCTGTCCGAGGCCTGCGGAATGATCTCCGTCACAGGAATGGGCGGCCGTACTGTTCGTGATATACTTCTTCAGGGCCGGGATCGCCTTCAGGGGGCTTCCCTTTTGCTTTCCGCCCATACAGATCTGCCTCTGATCCGGGAAACCGTCACACAGATCGGATATCATCTTGACCGTGAGGAACCCTGTTTCTGCGGCGGTCGCTACTACCTGGTCATGCGTGCCAGGCCGGGCGCTGCTCCCCTCTCTTCAAGGGAAATCCGGCTGGGCGGTCCGCTTTTTTCATCTGTTTCCGTCCAGTTGATTCCCTACCTTGTCCGCAGGCGGGACGTCCTCTGTTCCCAGCTTCGCGGACTGGTTGCTGCCGGCAGTCCTGACCGGGAACTGATCGCCCGGGTCCGGGATGATATTGCCTTTTATGAATCATTTATACAGGAAAGGATGAAAAAAACTTGACAGTACAGGACTTTTACAGTCTTATTGACAGCATGGCTCCGTTCGGAACGCAGATGGAATCGGACAATTCCGGGCTTCTTGTCGGCTCCGCTGCCGGCGAAGTAAATACTGTACTGCTGGCGCTTGATCTTACCCAGCCGGTAATTGACGAGGCTGTTTCCCTTGGCGCGCAGCTGATCATTACGCATCATCCGCTGATGTTTACGCCGATCCGTTCTCTCACTGACGGGGATTATGAAGGCCGGCTGATTCGGCGCCTTGTCCGGGAGGATATCAGTTTAATTGCCGCCCACACCAATCTGGATCAGTCTGCCGGCGGGATGAACGATACGCTGGCCAGCCTTTGCGGGTTGACTGATGTCACAGGTGAAGGATTCTTTCGCTGCGGAACCCTGCAGGCACCCTGTTCAGCTGCCATATATGCTGATTTACTGAGACAGAATCTGCATACAGAAGTCCGTCTGATGGGTCCTTCTGATGCGCTGATCCGTAAAGTCGGCCTGTGCAGCGGCGGCGGAAGTGATCTTTGGACTTCCGCTTATGATAACGGCTGTGATGCTTTTGTAAGCGGTGAAATCAAGCATCATCTCGCTCTTGCAATGGCGGATCGTCACATCGTTGCGCTGGAGTGCGGGCATTTCGGCACGGAAGAGCCTGGAATCCGCGCTTTGGCCTCAGCTTTACAAAAAGAAATCAATACGGTAGAATGTAAGGTGCGGATTTGTGTGTCGGGAGTATCCGCCTATTCCTTTCCCGGCAACCGTGACAGGCGGTAATTCTGTCAGAAGGAGGCTCCTTTATGGAAAAATTTGAAGCGCTGTGGGCTTACCAGGTGGAAGATATGAAAGCGGATGCTATTTCCGCTGCGATCAAGCGTTCTCCGACGCGTCAGAAACTTGAAAAAGCCCGTGACTTTATACTGGATCGCCAGAAGCAGTATAAGCAGATCGAGGAAGATGTCGGCGCCATGGTTGACCGCAAGGACATCATTGCCCAGGCCATCACCCGTTCCCGGGAACAGCTGCAGGCACTGCAGAACCGTTATGAATCTGATCCTCCCAAAACTGCTGAAGACGTGAAATCACTGCTCAGTGAAGTCAGCCGCTGCCGTGATACCATTCGTCAGTACGAAGTGGAAATCAGCCGGATTGTTAAGGAAACCGACTCCAATGAAAAACTGCAGCGCAGTGTCCGTCTGGAAGCCGCGAACGCCAAGAAATCGTTCGACCAGCTCAAGTCAGAATACGAGGAAGAGTCCAGGAGCAAAAAAGTTGAGCTTGAATCTCAGCGCGCCAAAGCAAAAGAACTGATGGATAAAGTGGATCCGTCGCTGCTGGAGGAATACGAAACGATTAAAAAGCACATTTCTCCGCCGGTAGCCCGTCTGGCATACGGACAGTGCTCCGGCTGCAATACTTCCCTTCCGTCTGCCATTCTTTCCAAAATCAAAGGCGGGGCGCTGGTGGAATGTGAAACCTGCGGAAGAATGATTATTCCGTAAAACTGAAATAAAAAAAGAGCCCGGACAGAGCGTTCATGTTCTGTCCGGGCTCTTTTCAGTTATCAGTTCACAATCAGCAGGTTTTCCGCGCATTCTCCGAAAGCCTCGTCGCCGATCACAACGCTGTCGCCTCCGGGAATAACAACTTTGCTGAGCGAAGCGCATTTCAGGAACGCCTGCCTGCCGATGGACTGGAGATGGTTGCCGAACGCGATTTCCTTCAGTCTGGGGCAATTCGCAAACACAAAGTCATCAACCACTTCCAGTGAATCGGGAAGCTGTATATCCTTCAGTTTCAGGCATCCGCCGAAACAGCATTTGTCAAGGGTTTTAAGTCCCTCCTGGATCTCTACTGATTCAAGATTCGGGCATTGTGCAAAAGCATTCGGACCGATAGTCTGGACACACCCTGGAATCTGCAGTGTCTGGATGACACTGTTATTGACACACATGGCCGTGTTGACAGCAACAACCGGCAGTTCGTTCAGGACTTCGGGGAGAACCACATCTGAATCCGTACCGTAATAGGAAACAAGCACAGCGCCTGTTCCGTCATCCGTTTTCTGGTACCTGAAACCGTTGCTTTCAAAAGTTTCAATATTGTAGCCGCTTATCGTTCGGAAATCCACCCGGTCTTCTTCCTCTTCAAAACTCTCGTCGATCTCCTCATCGCTGAAATCTTCGTCCCAGTCATCGTCATCCCACTCATCTGAAAAGGCGAACGAACCACACAGCAGAACAAACAGTGCAAGCAGCACGGCAATGATCCGCTTCAGCATATAGCTCACCTCTCGACACAAAATCATTGTTTATTATACATGATTTATTATGAAAAAGCAACCGGAACGCAAAAAATGCAAAGGGGATTGACTGATCGCATCACTTGTGATACGCTTTTCACGAAAACGTTACCGTTATCGTTTCCGGTATCAGGGAAAACGGGAGGTAAAAAAGCGTGAAGGTTTATACAATTAAAGACATTGCCGCAATGGCAGGCGTATCGGTTACAACAGTGAGCCGTGTATTGAATCATCGGCCGGACGTAAACAGTGCCACCCGTGAAAAGGTGGAACAGATTATCCGGGATTGCCACTTTGTCGGCAACACAAATGCGCGGGGGCTGAAACAGGGAAACGAAGTGATCGGCGTGGTCATCCGCGGCCGTTCCAATCCTTTCCTCAGTTCCCTTGCAGAAGCCATTCTGGAAAGAGCGGACAATATTCCGGACAACTTTGTGACGGAGTATATCGACGAGCAGGGAGATGAATTCCGTACAGCCCTGCGCATGACCCGCCAGAATCATGTCAAGGGAATTCTCTTCGTCGGCAGTCTGATCGATGAACGTGTGGAAGCAATCCGCGGTCTTGATATTCCCGTTGTTTTTACCACGGTGAACGCTGAATCCGCCGCCCTTCCCCGTGCGTCTTCCGTTGCAGTGGATGACAGGAACATGGGACGTCAGGTTGCCGAGGAACTTCTTTCCTGCGGGCACCGCCGGATCGCTGTTTTTGGTTCCAATCCGGTTGCCGGGGATTCCCTGGCCATGCGTTTCCAGGGATTTTGTGATGCCTTTGCGGACCGCGGCCTGACCTATGACCATACCCTTTACCGGGAAACCCGTTTTTCCTTCACCGCCGGATACGAAATTGCCCGTTCATTCTTTACCGAAAGACCGGATGCGACAGCGCTCTTTGCCATGAGCGACACCGTTGCCGTAGGGGCAATCAGGGCGTTGCGCGATCTGGGCAGGTCCGTACCTGAGGATGTCAGCGTCATTGGTTTTGACGGTGTTGATATAAGCCGTTTCACCATTCCCCGCCTGACCACTGTGGAACAGCCGGTGGATGAAATTGCGCGCCGCAGCGTAAACCTGCTTCTTGATATGATGGAAAAAGGTGCTTTGCCCAGGCACATTCTGGTGGAAGCCTCCTTCCGCAGAAGGGAATCCGTTGCACAGTGTATTGATTTTTAACAGAAAGGAAGAAAAAGTTTTATGCGTACCAGCGGAATTTTGATGCATATTTCTTCCCTCCCCTCTTCCGGCGGAATCGGCTCCATGGGTCCGGAAGCGTATGCTTTTGCAGACTTCCTGCAGGCCTCCGGCATGCGGATCTGGCAGGTTTTGCCCGTCGGTCCTACCGGATACGGTGAAAGCCCTTATCAGGCCTCCTCTGTTTTTGCCGGCAATCCGCTGCTGATTTCCTGCGATCTCCTGCGCGAGGATGGGCTGCTGGATTATACGGATGATGAGGTGTTCGCTCCGGAAAATCCTGAAAAAGTCGATTATGATGCTGTCCGTAAAAACAAGGATATGCTTCTGAGGCGGTGCTTCACTCAGTCTGCGGACAGGCTGGCCGGAGAGATTGGGCGTTTCTGCGCCGAAAACCCCTGGGTAAATGATTTTGCTTTGTTCACTGCGCTCAAACGTCATTTTGGCGGACAGATGTGGACGCAATGGCCTGATGCGGATATCCGCCGGAGGAAGCCTGATGCCCTTGAACGGTACAGGAAAGATCTGAAACCGGAAATTGATTATCAGATTTTCTGCCAGTATATTTTCCGTCGTCAGTGGTTCCGACTGAAACAGTACTGCAACGATCATTCCGTGCTGCTGTTCGGTGATATGCCGATTTACGTGGCGGAGGATTCAGCGGATACATGGACCCATCCTGAAATCTTCCAGCTGGACCGAAATCTTGTGCCGAAGCGGATTGCGGGTGTGCCTCCGGATTATTTTTCCGCGGACGGCCAGCTCTGGGGCAATCCTCTTTACCGCTGGACATATCTGCGTTTCTGCCGCGGATTCGACTGGTGGATTGATCGGATGAAAGGGATGGCAAGCCTGTATGACATGATTCGGATTGACCATTTTATCGGGTTTGCCAATTACTATTCTGTAAAAAACGGCATGCCGAATGCCCGGAAGGGAAAATGGGTCATCGGTCCCGGAAAATCCCTTTTTAAACGGCTCGGGAGGGAAGTGCCCGGCATCCGGATTATTGCGGAAGATCTGGGCTGTGTAAACAACAGGGTTCGCCGTCTGCTGGACTGGTGCGGTTATCCGGGAATGAAAGTCCTGACCTTCGGCTTTGATTCTGACGAGTCCAACCCTCATTATATCGGGCATTATAAACCGAATACCGTAGCGTACACCGGCACCCATGACAATGATACCGTCCTGGGCTGGGCCGAAAAAGCGGACCCGAAAGCCCTTGCTTTTGCGGAGAAGACGCTGGGGTTCTCCGGCGCCGCTGAGGCACCGGAAGCATTCATCCGTGCCCTGTTCAAAAGTCCCTGTGATACAGTGATTATTCCCATGCAGGATGTGCTTGGTCTGGATGGCTCTGCCCGCATGAATTATCCGGGTTCAACCGGCGGCAACTGGCTCTGGCGTATGAAACCGGACCAGCTTTCTCTTGACCTGTCCATGCGGTTGTATAACCTCGGCAAGGAAACAGGCAGGCTGTAAGCCCGCGGTAAACTCCCGGTTCTTTTTCCGGAATAAAGCTGATGATATGAACAATAACAGTGCGATCAGAGGAGGATCCATCATGAACGCGAAACAATTGGTCAAAGATGCGGAACAGCGCCTGATGACCGAATACCATAAAGAATTCGCCCAGGCTTCGCCCCAGGAACTGCATAACGCGGTTTCCGAAGCCGCAATGGATGCGTTGGCGCCCCTGTGGGCAAAAAAGGAAGCCCAGCGCTTTCCGAAGCGACAGGCCGCATATCTGTCCATGGAATTTCTGGTCGGTCGGCTGGTCTACAACAACCTTTATTGCATGGGACTGCTTGATGAAGTAAAAACCCTGCTGAAAGAAAAGAATATTGATATATCCGTAATGGAGGATGTGGAGGATGATGCCTTTGGCAACGGAGGTCTCGGACGTCTTGCCGCCTGCTTCCTCGACAGTGCCGTTACCTGCGGTGTTCCGCTGACCGGATATGGTCTTCGCTTCCGTTACGGGCTTTTCAAACAGGATTTTGCGGACGGCCGGCAGGTGGAATTGCCTGATGACTGGTCAAAATATGGTGATCCCTGGTCCATCCGGCGACTGGATGAAGCGGTTGTGGTCTCCATGAAAACCGGAGACGTTCTGGCTGTGCCCTACGATATGCCTGTCGTTGGATTTGGTGCGAAAAATGTAGGCACCCTGCGTCTCTGGCAGACTGAAAGCCTCAATGAAGTTGATTTTGACACCTTCAACAGCCAGAATTACGCGAAAGCCGCCGCCGATAAGAATCAGGCCGAGGATATCACCAAATTCCTTTACCCCAACGACACAAAAAAAGAAGGAAAGCAGCTTCGGGTAAAACAGCAGTATGTGCTCGTTTCGGCGACGATGCAGGATATACTGCGCGCATACAGGAAACGCCATGGCAGCGATTATTCCTTCTTTGCGGCTGAAGTGGCTGCTCAGCTGAACGATACACATCCCACTATGGCAATCCCCGAACTTATCCGCCTGTTGGGTGAAGACGGTATTTCCTTTGAGGACGCTTTCCTGATTGCCCGCGACACCTTTGCGTATACCAACCACACTGTCATGCAGGAAGCGCTTGAAAAATGGGACCTGTCCCTGCTGTCTTCCGTTTGTCCCCAGATTGTTTCCGTAATCAGGAAAATTGATGCCCGGTTCCGCCGTGAAATGAAAAAAGCCGGCAGGGAAATCACGCCTTCCCTCTGTATTATTCTTGACGGACGTGTTCACATGGCGGAACTGGCTGTATATGCAACCCATGCTACCAACGGCGTGGCGGCGCTGCACAGTGAAATCCTGAAAAACGATGTCTTTTCCGAGTGGTATCATCTGTATCCCGAACGGTTCCAGAACAAAACCAACGGTATCACCCAGCGGCGCTGGCTGGGGCTGTGCAATCCTGAACTGTCAAAGCTGATTACCGATCAGATCGGTCCGGGGTTTGAAACGGACCTCAACAGGCTGAAGGAACTGGTTCCGAAAATAAACAAATCCCTCTGCGGCAAATTCCGTACAGTGAAGAAAACCAAGAAAAAGCAGCTGTGCGCTGAAATTCTGAAACGTGAAGGCGTTACGCTTGATCCGGATATGGTCTTCGATGTCCAGGTCAAACGCCTTCATGAATACAAGCGCCAGTTTATGAATGCCCTGAGTATTCTGGCAATCTATGACCAGCTGAAACAGGGACAGCTGAAGGACCTCCCCCCTGTTGCGTTCATTTTCGGTGCCAAGGCCGCTCCTGGTTACGATCGTGCCAAAGCCGTCATTCACCTGATCAACATGATTGCCGGTAAAGTCAACAGCGATCCGAAAACAAGGGATCGGCTGAAAGTTGTGTTTGTCCGCAATTACAACTGCTCCTGGGCGGAAAAGATTATTCCCGCTGCGGATATTTCCGAACAGATTTCCCCTGCCGGTACCGAAGCCTCCGGCACCGGCAATATGAAGTTTATGCTGAACGGTGCTGTAACTCTCGGAACTTTCGATGGTGCCAATGTTGAGATTGTTGAAGAGGCCGGCCGTGAAAACAACTATATTTTCGGAGCCACAGTGGAAGACCTTGACCGGATTAAAGACACCTATGATCCAGTGAAAATATATAATAAAAACGCTCTGCTCCGCCGTGCGCTGGATACGCTGACGGACGGTACCTTCCCGGATGATGACGGTCGTCTGAAGGAACTGCATGACGCGATCCTGTACGGTGCCTCCTGGCACAAGCCGGATCATTACTACGTAATGCAGGATTTCGCCGGCTATTATGAAACCAAGCTGCAGGCTATCCGCGACGCCAGGGCGGACGAAACCGGATTTGCCCGCAAGTGCCTGATGAATGTCGCCTGTGCCGGAAAATTCTCTTCTGACCGTACCATCCGCCAGTATGCGAAAGAAATCTGGAAGCTGTAACGGTTGCTTCAGGATGAAAAAAGGTCTATAATCAGTGCACTTTGAATTTCGGAGGTGCCTTTCATGCTCGAAATGGCAGAACATATCCTTGACCTGGTTATTCACTACAGTATCCTGATCCTTGAGTTTATCGGTGCCGCACTGATTCTGTACCGCAGTGCGTGCGCCGTTGTCAGTCTTTTCCGCGGCAGGACGAAAATCTGCCACAAATACCTGACTGAAGGAATTACCACCGGCCTCAGTTTCCTGCTTGCCAGTGAAGTGCTGAAAACGATTATTGACCGGGACTGGACCTCCATCGGTATGACCTGCGCGATTCTCCTGATGCGTGCCGCTATCTCAATTCTTGTTCATTGGGAGAGCAAGGCAGAAGCCGCCGCAGAAGATGAAAAAGAATAATTGACAGATGCAATGATTCTCTGTTCAGCCCTGCTGTTTCCGGCAGGGCTGATTTTTGTGTCTGTATCCCTTGAAAAACACACTATCTTGTATTACAATGAGGTCAACGTCCACAACAAATGGATAAAAAAGGAGGATGCATATGAAAGACTTTAAAAAGTATCTGGCTGAGTTTATCGGCACGGGTGTGCTTGTCCTCTTCGCCTGCGGCGTGGCAGGACAGATCTGTTCAACGGGTGTCTCCGGCCTGATCGGAACCGCCCTGGCCTTTGGCCTGGTTATTGTCGCAATGGCTTATTCCATCGGCAATGTATCCGGCTGCCACATCAATCCGGCTGTTTCCCTCGCCATGCTGATCAGCAAAAAAATCTCTGTCAAGGATTTTGTCGGCTACATCATCGCCCAGTTCCTGGGCGCCATTGCCGGTGCATTTATTCTGAATCTTATTGTAAATGACCCCATGAAACTGGGATGCAACGCCCTGTATCAGGATACCAGGATCTGGATGAGCTTTGGTATTGAGGTCGCCCTGACCTTTGTCTTTGTCCTTGCGATTCTGGGCGTAACCTCCAAGGAGTCAAACGGAAATATTGCCGGCCTGGTAATCGGCGGCGCGCTGGTGCTTGTTCATCTGCTGGGCATTAACTTCACCGGAACTTCCGTTAACCCGGCCCGTTCCTTCGGTCCGGCCCTGATCGCCGGCAAACTGGACAGCATCTGGGTCTTCCTGGTAGCTCCGCTGGTCGGTGGTGCTCTCGCCGCAGTGATCTGGCGTTTCCTGTCCCCTGAAAAAGAATAAGAGCGCTGACGCGCTCTTTCTGCCGTCCCGGAAACGGGACGGTTTTTTATTCAAACAGTCTTTTCAGTGTAAGCGCGGCCTGTTTGACCGCGTTCTTTTTTTCCCCAAAAGCAGTCAGTTTTTCCTGGGCTTCCCGCAGGCTGCACCCTTTTTTCATCTCTTCAATCAGTTTTGCTTCGATCGGCCACTCCGCCGTCTCTGTCTCCGGTTCCCTGATACTGACATTATGGAGGTCGAGCACAACGCAATACTCGCCTTTTTCGGTCTTTTCATCAGCCCTCATACTGCGCAGAATCTCTTCGGGTGTTCCCCTGAGCGTCTTTTCATGAAGCTTTGTCAGGTCACAGCATACGGTCATTATCACGCCCGGCAGCGTTTCCGCTACAGCCTCTGTCAGCTCAATAATCCTGAAGGGTGATTCATGCAGTATCGCTACTTTCGCGCTGCGGGATATTTCCTCAAGCTTCGCTTTTATTTCTTTCTTTTCACGGGGAAGGAACCCGTAAAAGGCAAATTCCCGCGCGTCAAATCCGCTCACCGATACTGCCGCGATTCCGGCACAGCATCCGGGAATCGGAATCACGGAAATCCCTGCCTCCGCACACTCCCGGACTACTTCACTGCCCGGATCAGAGATACAGGGTGTTCCTGCGTCTGTCACCAGCGCGGCCGTCAGGTCTTCCGCCAGGATTTTCCTTGCAAGTCCTGGCGCTTTGCTGTCCTCGCTGTGTCGGTGGCAGCTGACCAGCGGAGCCTTCAGTCCGAACACCTGGCATAGTTTCATGGTCACCCTTGTGTCCTCGGCAATAATCAGATCCGCGTTCCGGAGTGTTTCAATTCCCCGGGCGGAAAGATCCTGCAGATTCCCGATAGGGGTAGCCACAACGTACAGGACAGCCATGTTTACGCCTCCGCTTCTCTTTTTTCCGCTATCCGCAGTTTTGCGCTCCGTGCCCTCGGATTACGTTCAGTCTCCGCTGCGGAAGGTGCTACAGCGCCTCCTGCAAGTACCTTTACAACAGGCTTCCGTCCGCAGGTACAGATCGGCGCCTTCGGCGGACAGATGCACGGATTCTCAAGTGTCCTGAAACAGTGTTTAACAATCCGGTCCTCCAGGGAGTGGAAAGTAATCACACAGATACGTCCGCCGGGTTTCAGGCAGTCCGTCAGGTCTTTCAGGGCCTGTTCAAGTGGTTTCAGTTCATCGTTTACCGCGATACGCACGGCCTGGAATGTCCGCCTTGCGGAATGTCCGTCATCTTTCCTTCGCACTGCTTTCGGAATCGCGGCATCCACTGCGCGGACCAGATCAAAAGTCGTCTCAAAAGGCTTCTTCAGCCGGTGTTCACAGATGATTCTGGCAATCCGGACCGCCCATTTTTCTTCACCGTAGTCGCGGATAATTGCAGTTAATTCACGCTCGTCTGCGGTGTTCAGGAGTTCAGCGGCCGTCATACCCTGGCTCTGGTCCATCCTCATATCCAGCGGGGCGTCCTCATGATAGCTGAACCCGCGTTCCGCCACATCAAGCTGCGGGCTTGAAACCCCCAGGTCCAGCAGTACTCCGTCCAGCGGAAGTGCGCCGGCAGCCTCCAGTAATGCTTTTGCGTCATGAAAATTACCGCGGATGGCGGTGAACCCGGGGAATTCCTTCAGCCGCTCCGTAGCGGCATGTATGGCGTTCTCATCCCGGTCAATACCGTAGACCCTGGCTGTGCCTCCGGATGCTTTAAGGATTGCTTCGCTGTGGCCGCCTCCACCGAGGGTCCCGTCACAGTAAACGCCGTCCTGCCGGACATTCATCCATTGCAGTACTTCCTCCAGCAGTACCGGTTCATGCCGGAACTCCATTGCCTTCTCCTCCTCCCGGTTTTTCAGGCATCAGTGTTTTCTTCAGAAAAATGATCGTTGGAACATGAACGGTTCACGGGTTCAGCTCCAGTTCGTTTCTGAGCGCTCCGATAAAATAGAGACTGCCTGTAGCCAGTATGACTCCGTCCTGCCCCGCAGCCTTCAGTGCTTCCTGCAGGCCTTCTTTGAGACTGTTCGCCGCGCGGGCCTTCATTCCCTTTTCCCGCAGCATCATACTCAGTTCGGTTGCTTTCATCGCGCGGGGGCTCTCAGGTGTCACCGTCACCGCCTCATCGGCAATCGAAGCCAGCCGGGACAGCATTTCATCCGACAGTTTTTCCTTCAGCACGCCGCTCAGCAGGATCTTTCGGCGGCCGTTCAGATGGGTTTCAGTAAAATCGGCGAATGCATTCACGCCTTGCGCGTTATGCGCGCCGTCCATCAGGATCCTTCCATGCCATTCCAGCCTTCCCGGCCAGAATGTATTGCCGATACCGCTGATAACGGCCTGATCCGGAATCCTGGTCCCTTGTCTGTCCAGTATTTCAGTCACCGCAAGGACCGTCAGCGTGTTCAGGATCTGGTGCTCTCCCGGAAGTGAAACTTTCAGGTTTGTCCAGGTCTTGTTTTCAGTCCTGAAATCAGCGAATGACTCATACGCGCTGGTCTTTCGGACTGTCACCTGATTCCGGGAAAGAAGCGTCAGAGGCGCATGCTTCCGTGCGGCTTCCAGGATAAAAACCTTTGCAACGTCTTCCGTGTCCGGTGGATAGCAGACCACCGGCACACCCGGTTTGATAATGCCGGCCTTCTCCCCCGCGATTGCCTTCAGGGAATTTCCCAGAAGCTGCATATGATCCATTCCGATTGCAGTAATCGCGCATACGGCAGGTTTGCCGATAACGTTTGTCGGATCCAGCCTGCCTCCCAGACCGGTTTCTGAGATGATAACCTGTACCTTCTCCTGGCGGAATGTATGGAATGCGAGCGCCGTCCCCAGTTCAAACGGAGTGTTCCCGTATCCATTTTCAGTTTTCAGCTGGTGTGCGGCTTCCAGGACGTCATCTCCGTATCGGATCAGCTGATCCTCCGGAATCGGTTCACCGTCTGTCCTTACCCTTTCCCGGTAAGTCTGAAGAAAAGGTGAAGTATACAGGCCGGTCCTGTATCCGGCAGCGGTCAGGACACTGCTCAGCATTGCGCAGACGCTTCCCTTTCCGTTCGTCCCTGCCACATGGATAACAGGGCATACCGGCCATGCCTGCAATTGCTCAAGCAGGGCTGCGGTATTCCGCAGCCCCTGCTCGTCTCCGTCCCCCCGGGCGGAATTGATCTCATTCACAACCTGTTCGGCGGTTCTCATAAATTCTCTTTCAGTTCCGCGATACGGTTCTCCAGGGCAGCTGCCTTGGCCTTCGCGGCTTCCAGCTTGTCCTTTTCCTGCTGCACCAGCTGTGCGGGTGCTTTGGCCAGGAAGCCCTGGTTATTCAGCATGCCGTTGGAGCGTGCCATTTCCTTCTTCAGGTTTTCCAGCTCCTTGGTCAGGCGGGCGGTTTCCTTCTCAAAGTCTACCAGGTCGCCCAGCGGGATGAACAGTTCGCCGGCTGCCACCACCGCAGACACGTTCTTTCCGGTAGCTTCTTCCCGGTTTTCGATCAGCTGCACCTGCTCTGCGCCGGCCAGTTTTTTGAAGTAACCTTCGCCCTCCCGCAGGGTATCCGCCCAGCCTTCTGTCGGCAGCAGCATCAGGTGGGTCCGCTTGGAGGGAGCCACGTTCATCTCGCTGCGCAGATTCCGGATCGTACGGATGATCTCCATCACGCCCTGCATCTTCTGCTCGTCATCAGCGAACACGAAATCCGTCCGGTATTCCGGCCAGGACTGAAGCATCAGGAAACCTTCACTGTCCGGCAGGTACTTGTACACCTGTTCCGTCAGGAAAGGCATGAAGGGATGCAGGAGTTTGAGCAGGTTCTCCAGTACGAAGAGCAGTACGGCCTTCACGGTCTCCTTGCTCTCGCCGTCCTCGCCCAGCAGGCGGGAC
>JAEEGL010048794.1_pt1 | contig 15663 bp, 15 predicted proteins | sample 9134231 | NCBI WGS metagenome assembly JAEEGL01 (sample SAMN16246548, study PRJNA631951) | gut metagenome | biome: gut microbiome; feature: rumen; material: fiber-attached | host: Bos | place: Iran: Karaj | collected 2018-10
ATTTAGCTAATAGAAATATTACTGAAAATATAATTAAAGATTTTAAAATAGGTTTATCTTTAAATAACAATACTTATATGTATGATGTATTAAGTAAGAAATATGATATTAATAAATTAGATGAATTAGGATTAATAACTAAAGATGGTATTAAAGGATATGACAAATTTGTTAATAGAATAATGTTTCCAATTACGGATCTAGATAATAATGTTATTGGTTATACCGGTAGAATTTATAATAATGAAAAAGATACTGCTAAATACATTAATACTAAGGAAACTAATATTTATAAAAAGGGTAATATCTTATTTAATTATTTTAATGCTAAAGAATATGTAAGAGAAGAGAAATGTGTTATTTTAGTTGAAGGTAACATGGATGCGATTAGAATGTATTCTAGTGGTATTAGAAATGTAGTAGCATTAATGGGAACAGCAATAACTAAGGAACAGATAGGTATCTTAAAGAAACTTAGAGTTCCTGTAATAGTAATGCTTGATAATGATGATGCAGGAAGTACTAATACTATAACAGTAGGTGATCTACTTACTTTGGATAACATAGACACTAAAGTAGTAAGACTTACTGGTGTGAAAGATCCAGATGAATATATTGTTAAATTTGGTAGTGATAGATTAAAAGATGCTATTAGTCATGCAGTTAATTATTTTGATTATAAATTAGATTATTTAAAAAATAATAAAAATTTAAATAATACTGAAGATTTAGTAACGTATATTAAAGATGTTATTAAAATGTTAGACAATAAAGATAATTTAACTAAAGAAATAACTTTAAAAAAACTTAGTGAAGAATATGATATAGATTTAGATATATTAAGAAAAGAAATATCGTTTGATGAAGAAGAGAAAAAAGTAATAAAAAAAGAAGCACCAATAATTAAATTATCTAAATATGATAAATGTGTTAATAATTTATTATATTATTTAATGAGTGACAAAAAGTATTTAGTAATATATAATAAACAACTTGGTTATTTAAAAAGAAAAGAAGAAAGAGAATTAGTAACAGAAATTGAGTATTATATAGAAAAGTATGGTAAAATATCTTTTGCGGATTTTATATCATATGCAGAGAACATTGATAATATTAAAAACTTAGTTAATACTATTAGTGATAGTGATATAAATTTTGAAGAAGAATTAACAGAAAAAAGATTCTTAGAGTATATTAGTAGTTTAAAGAATATCTTTAATAAAGAAAAAGAAATAAAGATAAAAAGTGAAATAAAAGAAAATTCAGATATTAATGAAAAAATAAAATTAGTTAATAAACAAATTGAAATTCAAAGAAGTAAGATAAAAAAAGGAAGCGGTAAAGATGGTAGAGATTAAAACATTTGAAGAAAGAAAAGAAGAATTAGTAAATATTGGATTACAAAAAGGATATATTACATATGAAGAATTAGCAGAATCATTAAAAGGATTAGATATTGACAATGATTCATTAGATGATTTATATAATACTTTTATTGATAATGGTATTACAGTAGTAACTGAAGAAGATGCTGAAGCAAGTGGTGATGATATTGAAAAGATAAAAGAAGAAGAAACAGTAATACTTGATGATGCTGAAATAACTAAGGATGTTAATATTAATGATCCAGTACGTATGTATTTAAAAGAAATAGGTCGTATTAGTTTGCTTTCTAATGAGGAAGAAGCTAATATATCTATTAGAATTCAAGATGGTGATGAAGATGCTAAAAGAATTTTAGCAGAATCTAACTTACGTTTAGTTGTATCTATTGCCAAAAGATATGTAGGTAGAGGACTTCTATTCTTAGATTTAATTCAAGAAGGTAATATTGGGTTAATGAAAGCAGTTGAAAAATTCGACTATGATAAAGGATATAAATTTTCAACATATGCTACATGGTGGATTAGACAAGCTATAACAAGAGCCTTAGCTGATCAAGCAAGAACAATACGTGTACCAGTTCATATGGTTGAAACAATTAATAAAATGGTTAGAATTCAAAGACAATTAACTCTAGAACTTAATAGAGAACCATCAGATGAAGAAATAGCTAAAAAGATGGGTATATCTGCGGAAAAAGTAAGAGAAGTTATTAAAATTAGTCAAGATCCTGTATCACTTGAAACTCCAATCGGAGAAGAAGATGATTCTCATCTAGGAGATTTCCTTAAAGATGAATCTTCATTATCACCAGAAGAGTATACAGAAAACGAAATCTTAAAAGAAGAAATTAGAGAAGTATTAGAAACATTACAACCAAGAGAACAAGAAGTACTAGAACTAAGATTTGGCTTAATTGATGGTACTTGTCATACTCTTGAAGATGTTGGAAAGAGATTTAATGTAACAAGAGAAAGAATAAGACAAATTGAAGCTAAAGCATTAAGAAAATTAAGACATCCATCTCGTGCCAAAAAATTAAAAGACTTCTTGGATAGTTAATATGTTAAGTAAAAGATTATTAGAAATATCTAAGTATGTTGATAAAGATGATTCAGTATTAGATGTTGGCTGTGATCATGCATATCTAAGTATATATTTAAAAAAGAATAATTTATGTAAAAATGTTATAGCAAGTGATATAAGTGAATGTGCTTTAGAATATGCTAGAAATAATATTAAGAAGTCTAGATTAAATATTAATACTTATGTTAGTGATGGTTTAAATAATATAGATGAATATTATGATACAGTTATAATTGCAGGCATGGGGACTAGTACTATATTACATATCTTAGATTGTAATAATAAACCTAATAAATTAATTATATCTAGTCATAATGAGCATTATAAATTAAGAAAAGAATTAAATAAATTAGGTTATAAAATAATTAATGAAAGTATAGTATATGAAAATAATCATTACTATCCAGTAATGAAATGTGTTAAAGGTAATCAAAGATTAGCTAATAAATATTTAAAATATGGGAATAGTAATAATAAAGAATATTATAAATATTTATATAATAAAAATAGAGAATTATTAAAAAAAGTTAATTTAAAAAAGAAACTATCTATATACTACGAATTATTAATGTTAAAAAGAATGTGTAAATAAATGTAAAAGATGTTGGTAGTATCCAGCATCTTTTATATTAATATAGTATAATAAAAATAGGAGGAATGTGTTCTATGGAGGATAAAAAGAAAATATTACTAGTATTCATAGTAGCAATATTTCTAGTATTAATAGTAAGTGCAACATATGCATATTTTGCTGTATCAACAGTAAATAATTTTGGAACATCGACAATTAATGCTCAAGCTGGAGGTATTGGTACAGTTACATTAAATGGTAATAATGCGCAATTAAATCTAAGTGTAACGGCATTGGATATGGTTCAAGGTAATAGTGATATTACTTACTATGCAAGTAGTAGTGGTAAAACAACTACTGAAACTGAAGAAGTAATTGGAACAGCATCAGTAACACCTAGTACTGATACAAACTATTATCATTGTACATATACATTATCAGTAACCCATAGTGGTACAAATGATATGTATACAGTATTTAGTAGTGCAGCTAATAAAAGTGCAGGTCAAATATTCTTAACAATAAATGGAACAGATTATGATTTCTATAATGGATGGCCAACAAATAATCAAGTACAAGGAGATTTCTATACGACAGTATCTAATCCTGCAAGTATAACAGCAGGTTTAAAAATCATAAATAAAAGTAATATAAATCAAAATTATCTAGCTAATACAGACATTCAAATAACAATTAGTTTAGTAAATAATTCATTGAGTTGCTCACCAGAGATAGCACCCGCATTTGTAAGAGTTGGAACAGATTCTTCAACTGGACTACCAGTAGTAAGAAGTAGGTCTTTTCAAACTGAGGAATTCTATGATATAACCAATTTAATGAATTTAAGTGGAAATAATAATTATGCGGCAAACAAATCAATATTGCTTGCTAGATACAATTTATATGTAGGGCAAATATGTACAAACTATAATTCATGTACACCAATAAGTACTTCAGCAAATGGATATGGCTTACAAAGTTCAGATGCAAGAGGATTTGAGGTATATGCGGGGACATATCCAACAGTAGGAGTTGTTCCGTTTTCGGGAAGTAATTATTGGTCAGGTTGGACACCAACCAACGACAATTACTCTCCACTATACAATACGAATTATGTTACCGCACCGGATTATAGTAGTTCATTTGATGTTAATGGAAGTGCTGCAAATTCAAACTACAGCATAGCATATTATGTAGAAAATTATATTGATACACTCGGAATTGATGCAATAGGAAGCATTCCAGGTAATGAGGAGTATAATGCTATTGGATCTACCAATTGGAATAGCGTAGTTTCTGGTCGCAATTTCTGGATGAATTATGCAGATTCTTCTGGTTTATATTGTATGTTTGCTCCATCTGGTGTTAATATTTCTATTCCTGATTGCGTGCTTTACTACGATGTATCATCATATGGTGTTCGTCCAGTTATAATAATAAATACAAGTGATATAGCTAGTTAATAATATTATTGAAAAAATACAGGATTATTAGAATCAACACTTTTAATTGTGTTGATTTTTTCTTTAACATTTTTAGTATTATTATGAGCGTGTTCAATAACATTATTGCTAGTATATTTTTTTAATTTGTTAAATGATTCTCTAATATTATTTACCATTGGTTTTGCTTCTTTATAAATTGGTATGATTTGTTTAGCTACATTTAAAGTATTATTTAAAGAATTTATTATTCTAGGAATATTAAGAATAGTTGTTATATTTCTTCCTGGAAACATAAAAATCACCTAATATATTTTATGCAAATTTAGACTAGATACATACAAATTATTATGCTATAATTTATTATGATAAGAGGGATTAGTTATGGATACTACTGTTAGTAAAAAATCATTTGGTACAAATATAGTAGATTTCTTTAAAAATATAGTAATTGGATTTATATCTATTTTTTCTTATGCTTTTAAAGGTGCTAAAGCATGTACATTTGATTTAATGGTATTCATATATAATTCAATTAGTTGGAAATTAGATAAAGCATATAGAAGAACTAAAGATTCTATTTATAGTGCAGAGTATGAGCCAGACGATAGAAAAGTTAAAAAAGAAAAAATATATAAACATAGCAAGAGAACCATGGCTAAATTAGAGGCTGAATATAATGAACTAGTTAGGGATTTACAAACAACTGGTGCAACTAGATCTAAAGAGGCTAATGTTTATTTATATAAAGTACAAGATGATCATGGTAAGATAATTCGTGGTACGATGATTGGATCATCTAAGCTAGATATTAATTCATTTTTAGTTAATGAAGGATATAAAGTATATAGTATTAAAACAAATAAATATATTAATTTCTTATTTAAGGACACTGGAGTAGGTGGTACTAAATTATCGACTAAAGATCTAATATTCTGGTTAACTCAATTATCTACTTATTTAAAAAGTGGTATTACTTTGAATGACTCAATTAGAATCTTATCTAGACAAATGGGAAAGAAATCTAGTAGAGCTAGAGCATTTAATAAAATATCATATGAATTAATTCTTGGTTCATCATTTTCATCTGCCTTAGAGAAACAAGGAAATATGTTCCCACCATTATTAATTAATATGATTAAAGCAGCTGAAGCATCTGGAACATTAATTGAAACATTAGATGATATGGCAAATTATTATACAGAAATAGATAATACTCATAAAGAAATGAAAAGTGCTATGATGTATCCAATGATTGTTAGTTTCTTTTCAATCGGAGTAATAATATTTATTTTATCAACTGTTATTCCTCAATTCGTTGAAATATATGAAAAGAATGATATTAAAGTTGCTGGCGTAACTAAAGCTGTAATTGCAGCCAGTGATTATTTAAAAAATAATTATATTTCTATAATATTATTGGTGTTGTTAACAATAGTATTATTTGTTATTGCTTATAAGAATGTAAAAGCATTCCGTAGGGGAGTTCAAAAATTATTAATGCATATACCTGTTGTAAAAGATTTAATAATTTATCAAGAATTAACAATATTTACTAAGACTTTTGCATCTCTTTTAAAGAATAATGTATTTATTACCGATAGTATTGAAATTTTAAGTAAAATAACTAATAATGAGATATATAAAAGTATATTGTATAGAACAATAAATAATATTGTTAAGGGTGATAAGATAAGTGAAGCCTTTAAGGATCACTGGGCAGTACCAGAAGTGGCGTATTATATGATAGTTACTGGTGAATCAACTGGTGAACTAGATAAGATGATGCAAAAAGTGTCAGAATATTATCAAGGATTACATCGTAGTACAGTTAATAACTTAAAAGCATTTATAGAACCAGTTTTAATTGCTGCCTTAGCAGTAGTAGTAGGGGTAATTATTGTATCAGTAGTTGTTCCAATGTTTAGTTTATATGATGAGGTTTTAAAATAATGATAGCATTAATATTTTTCTTGGGAGCTATATTTGGATCATTCTATTTAGTTGTGGGTACAAGGCTTCCATTAAATGAAAATATCATAACAGGAAGAAGCAGATGTGATAATTGTAAAACAATATTAAAATGGTATGAACTAATACCAATTTTTTCCTATATAATTCAAAGAGGGAAATGTAATACATGTAAAAATAAAATAAGCAAAGAACATCTTATTATGGAAATAATAAGTGGTATATTATTTACTTATGGTTATATATATTATGGACTTAATTTAAATTATTTAACATACTTAGTTTTAATATCTGCTACATTAATAATATTTGTTAGTGATTTTAAATATATGATTATTTTAGATTCTCCAATTGTTATAGGTAGTATATTAATATTTATAATAAGATGGTATGAGATAGATTTAATTCATGCGTTCTTTAGTATTCTATATGGTTTAATAGTATTTATTATTATGTATTTAATTAAATTATTAGGTAATTTTTTATTTAAAAAAGAATCCCTAGGTGATGGAGATATCAAATTAGGATTCTTAATAGGTATGTCATTGGGATATGTTGGAATAGGTATTAGATTAAGTTTAATAGCTATTATGTTTTCAGCATTCTTAGCATTACCATATGCGTATGCAAGTTTATATTTAACTAAAAAAAATGAACTCCCTTTTGGTCCATTTTTAGCATCATCAATGGTTATAATATATTTATTCTTAGATAAATTTACTAACCTTTTAGTATTCTTTAATTTAATGCATATGCAATAATCATTGATGCCACTGAAAAAATCATTAAAAATAACATAACCCAAACAAGGATCTTCTTTGTTTTTTTATTCATAAATGCTTCACCAATAATAAATATACCATAAAAAAGTAATTTTTTAAATATATTTTGCATATTCTTTAGTAGGTGAATAAGAATATGCAAAATATATTAAATCATAAGAAGTATATATTATTTATATTAAGTATATTTATTACTTTTTTAATATGGGGCTTTATATATTATTATTCACTTAAAGATAATATAGTTATAAATATAAGTAATATGAACCTTTATAATTTATTAATTAATATAATTATATATTCTATTATATTAACTTTTTCTTTTTTATTAATTGGATTTCCTATATCTATTATATATCTTGGATATGAATCGTTTATACTAGGTTTCTTATTTAATACAATGTTTAAAAAAGGTATAATTATGTTATTATACATGCCAATAAAAATTATATCTTTATTCTTATTAATAATCTTTATATATAGATTATTAAATATATCTAAATATACTTTAAGATATATTATTTATAGAGAAGAATATATTAAAAATAAAATGATATTTAATTATAAGAATAATATTTATATAATTGGTATTAATATATTATTAGACATATTAATTGTATTGTTTGTAAGATTTTGATAACTTTACATAAAAATTTATCTATAGTATAATTTATTTGATAAAAGGATAGTAAAAATGGAAAAAGAAATTATCAAAAAACCTGTACTAGATATTATAGATAGAGTTAATAAATCATCTAAGAATGGTATTTTACTTGCTGGAGTAAGAGGAAGTGGAAAATCAACTGTATTAGATGAATATAAAGAGCAAAATGAACTAATAATTGATTGTACTTTATCTGATGAAGAAAACTTATATATACCTGATCGTAATATATTTATGTTATATCATGAATGTTTATTAATAGAAAAGATGTCTCAATATATATTAAAGAATTATCCTTTAGAATTTGGTCCATTCTTTATATTTTTAAATAAAGAAAGAACTATTTTGAAAGATATTAAGTCGATGTTTTTAATAGCTAACTATGATAGCAAGGAAGAGAAACTTGGGGAGTATTATTCCAATCCCGAATCATTATTTGCTGAATTTACTATTGAAGTAAGAAAAGTATTCAAGGATAAAGAACCAATAGTGATTGTAGATAAATTTGATAATGCTAGATCATTCAGTAGCTGGTATCAAATAGGTATGTATGAATTATTAAAGAATAGATTTAAATATATATTTACAGTATCTGATATTAAATTATTAAATAGAGAAGATAATAAAGATTATGATATAGTGGATGTAAATTATTCATCAAATATTGATGTAGTAAGAGAAATACTAGATAAAATGATAATAGATGAGTTAGTACGTACCAATGAATTTGATTTTAGAAAAAGAATTATATATTTTCTTAGTGATGAAGAAATTAGAGAAATAATTGATTTATTTAGAGGCAATATTGAATACATGTATTGGGCAATATCTTCATTGGTAAGAAATCTAGATACAGTTAGTAAAGAAGAATATATGAGTTATATAAGAAATTATTATGAAGAAAGAAAAGACATTATATTTGAGAGCGAGAATTTTAAAGAAGGAAGATTAAGTATTTAATCTTTTTTTATTAAACAAATAGTAAAGTAATAGATATAGTAGGTGAATAATTTTATAAAATATAGTATAATTTTACTAGGTGACAAGTATGAAAATGATTATTTCGGCTGGTGGTACTGGTGGTCATATATATCCAGCACTAGCTATAATAAAAAAATTTCAAGAAAAAGATAAAAATTTTGAAGTACTTTATATTGGAACCCATAATAGAATGGAAACTAAAATAGTTCCTGATCATAATATACCTTTTGAAAGTATTAAGATATATGGATTTAGTAAAAAAGATATAATAAGAGATATAAAGAATGTTGGATATTTAATAAATTCTTATAATAAATGTGTAAATATAATGAAAGAGTTTAAACCAGATATAGTAGTTGGAGTAGGTGGATATGTAACATTACCTGTTTTAATGGCTGCGAAAAAGTTAAATATTAAGTGTGTTATTCACGAACAAAATAGTATACCTGGTAAAACAAATAAATTCTTATCTAAGAGTGTTAATGCTGTATATACATCATTTAAGGCATCAAATAAGTATTTTAAAAATGGAGTAAATATTGTATATTCTGGTAATCCAAGTGGCGATAATGTTAAGTATTTAAAACCAATTAAGAAAGAAACTTTAGGATTTAATAAAGATAAGAAATTAGTTATTATAACAAGTGGTTCCTTAGGTAGCAGTGGTTTACACACAAAATTACTTGATTATTTAAAATTAGCTAGTAAAGATAATTATGAAATATTATATTTAACTGGTAATGCATCTTATGAAGAATTTAAGAAGAATAAATTAGGAAGTAATATAAAAGTATTACCATACTTAGATAATTTAGCTGCATTATTTAAAAGTGCTGATTTAGTAATATCTCGTGCTGGAGCAGGTACTATATCAGAGTTATTAATGGCTAAAGTACCTAGTATACTTATTCCTAGTCCAAATGTTGCTAATAATCATCAATATTATAATGCTTTAGATTTATCTAATGAAGAATTAGCTATAATGATTGAAGAAAATAAATTAGATAGTAAAGATTTACATAAATTAGTTAATGAATTATTAAATAATAATGATAAATATATGGCTATTAAAAACAATTTAAAGAATAGAAAAGACACTTATAGTAGTGATATTATTTATAATAGTATAAAGGAGATTATAAATAATGATAAATGATTTATTAAAATATGGAGAAGTATTAGAAGATGCATCATTAGAGCATTATAATACTTATGGAATAAAAACTAGTTGTAAGTATTTAGTTAAACCATCTAGTATAGATAATTTATTATTATTACTAAATTACTTTAAAGATAATAATATGAGATACTATATTATTGGTAAAGGATCTAATATAATTCTTCCTGATACTAAGTTAGATGGTATTATTATTAGTTTAGAATTATTAAATAAGATAACCTTTAATAATAATATTGTAAAAGTAGAATCTGGTGCTTCTTTAGCACATTTTGCTAGAGAGACAATTAATAAAGGATTAAGTGGATTAGAATATATTGCGACGATTCCTGGTACAGTAGGAGGAGCTTTATATGGTAATGCCGGAGTAAAAGATCATGAAATATATGATAATATTGTATCTCTAGAAGTAATTAGAAATAATGAATTAATTAAATTAAATAGAAATGATATTGAGGTATCTTATAGACACACTGAATTTAAGAATACTAATGATATTATTGTATCTGGAACTTTTGAATTAAAAGATGGTAATCTTGAAGAGATGAATAATATTGTTAAAGAGAATATGGAAAAAAGATTAAATACTCAACCACTAGAGTATAAGAATGCAGGAAGTGTATTTAAGAATCCAGAAGGCAATTATGCTGGTAAGTTAATTGAAGAATTGGGTTTAAAAGGATATAAGATTGGTGATGCCCAAGTATCTATGAAACATGCTAATTTTATAGTTAATTTGGGGAATGCAACTTCGAAAGATATTAAAGAGTTAATTAAATTAATTAAAGATAAAGTATATGAAAGATATAATATTGAATTAGAATTAGAACAAATAGTAATAGATTGGGATTAAAATGGGTAAAAAGAAAAAGAGAAAAATAAAATTAGGAGGACTATTAGTATTAATATTAGCTATATATTTACTTATTACATTGGGAATATATATATATAAAATGCCAATAAAAAGAGTAGTAGTATCTGGTAATACATACTTAAAAGATAATTATATTATTGATTACTTGGATTTAGATAAAAGTAGTATTTTAAGTGTAAGTAAAAATAGTATTAAAAAGAAATTAAAAAAATTAGATTTAATAAGTGATGTTAATATTAAAAAGAATTATTTAGGTATTCTTTATTTAGAAGTCAAAGAAGATAAAGTATTATTTTATAATTTAAGTAGTAAGAAAGTTATATTATCAAGTGGCAAAGAAATAGAGAATGATAAAGAGTATTTAGGTATACCAGTATTAATTAATTATGTACCAGATGAAGTATTAGAAGAATTTATAGATAAATTTAATAGAATAGATAAAGAAAATATATCTTTAATAAGTGAAATAGAATATGCTCCAAGCATAATAAATGACAAAGTAGTAGATGATAAAAGATTCTTATTTAGAATGAATGATGGTAATGTTGTTTATATAAATACTATTAATATTGAAAAATATAATAGTTATTTAGAAATATACGAAGCATTAGTTAATAAAAGTGGAGATACTAAAGGATGTTTATATTTAGATAGTAATAGTGAAAATAAACACTTTAATGTATGTGATGAAGTAACAAAAAGGAGTACACCAACTGATGAACAAAGTTAATTATGATAAAGTATTAGAAGAATTAATAAATAGTTTAGATTATAAACCAAGATTATTATTACATTCTTGCTGTGGACCATGTTCTAGTTATGTAATAACATATTTAAAAGATCATTTTGATATAACAGTATTATATTATAATCCTAATATTGAACCATATGAAGAATATATTAAAAGAAAGAATGAACAAATAAGATTAATTAAGGAATTAAACTGTGGGATTAAATTGTTAGATATAGATTATGAAAATGATAAGTATAGAGAATCTGTTATTGGTCATGAGAAAGATAGAGAAGGCGGAGAAAGATGTCATCTTTGTTATAAGTTAAGATTAGATAAAACCGCAAGTATGGCTAAAGAAAATAATTTCGAATATTTTGGTACAACTTTAACGGTTAGTCCTTATAAAAATGCAGAAGTATTAAATAATATTGGTAAAGAATTAGAAAATATTTATAATATAAAATATTTATATAGTGACTTTAAAAAGAAAGATGGATATAAAAAAAGTATTGAATTATCTAAAAAATATAATTTATATCGTCAAGATTACTGTGGATGCTTATTTAGTAAAGATAGAAATATTGAAGAATAAAATTATAATAAAGACTTGTATTATCAAGTCTTTTTTGGTAAAATAACGTTGGCTTTAATGTCAAATATACATTAATCTTTAGTTAAGCGCCGAGTGCAGAATTTCTGTGGTAATTAACGTAGAAGATTAAGAAGAAGAAAACGAAAGGATGAGTGATTAATTATGGCCGTAGTTTCTATGAGTTATTTATTAGAAGCTGGAGTTCATTTTGGACACCAAACAAAGAGATGGAATCCAAAAATGAAAGAGTATATCTTTACAGCAAGAGAAGATATATATATTATTGACTTGCAAAAAACACAAGATCTATTGGAGGAATCTTATAATGAAATTAAAAAGATTGCTGAAAATGGAGGAAAGTTCTTATTTGTAGGAACTAAGAAACAAGCTGGAGAAGTTTGCAAAGAAGAAGCAGAAAGAAGTAAATCTTTCTATGTAGTTGAAAGATGGTTAGGAGGAACCCTAACAAATTTCCGTACTATTCGTCGTAGAGTTAAAAGACTTGAAGAAATTGAAGAAATGGAAAAATCAGGTAAATTTGAAGTATTACCTAAAAAAGAAGTTATTGGACTTAAAAAAGAATATGATAAGTTAAATAGAATTCTTTGTGGTATTAGAGAAATGGATAAATTACCTCAAGCATTAATCGTGGTAGATCCAAAGAAAGAATACAATGCTGTTAAAGAAGCAAGAAAATTAAAAATTCCTGTATTTGGTATTGTTGATACTAATGGAGATCCAGATGATGTTGACTATGTAATTCCAGGAAATGACGATGCAATTCGTTCAATTAAAGTAATGATTGGTGTATTAAATAACGCTATTTGTGAAGCAAATGGATTAGAAATGACTGATTATATTTCTGAAGAAGATAAAAAAGATTCTTCTAAAGAAGAAGTTAATATGGAAGAGTTAATTAAGACTGTTGAATTTGATAAATCTAAGAAAGATGATTTAGAAGAAGAAGACGGAAAAGAATTTAAGAAAGGTCATAAAAAAGAACATCATAAAGAAGATAAAAAAGAAGAAGTAAAAAAAGAAAAAGTTGAAAAACCTGAAAAAGTAGAGAAAAAAGCTAAAAAGGAAGTAAAAGAAGAAAAGAAGGAAGTTAAAGAAGATTTAAGTGTAAAAACTTTAACTGAATTAAAAGCTATAGCTAAAGAACGTGGCTTAAAAGGTTATAGCACTATGAAAAAAGAAGAATTATTAAATAATTTAAAATAATAAAAAGGAGGATATATATGGAAATTACAGCAAGTATGGTAAAAGAGTTACGTGAAACTTCTGGCGCTGGAATGATGGATTGTAAAAAAGCATTATCTGAATGTAATGGTGATATGGATAAAGCAATGGAATATCTAAGAGAAAAAGGTATTGCTAAATCAGCTAAAAAAGAATCTAGAATTGCAGCAGAAGGACTAGCTAATATCTTTATAGACGGAAATAAAGCGGTTATTCTTGAAGTTAATTCTGAAACTGACTTTGTTTCAAAGAATGAAGAATTTATTAACATGATTGACGCTATTGGTCATGGATTATTAAAGAGTGATGCTCATTCATTAGAAGAAGCTAATGAAGTAGAGACTGAATTTGGAAAGATTTCAGATTATATAATAGAAAAAATAGCAAAAATAGGGGAAAAGTTATCTTTAAGAAGATTTGAAATAGTATCTAAAGAGGATGACGAAGTATTTGGTGAGTATTTACATATGGGGGGCAAGATTGCAGCATTAACTGTATTAAAAGGTGCTAATACTGAAGTAGCAAGAGATGTTGCAATGCAAGCTGCAGCAATGAAGCCATTATATTTGGACATTGCATCTGTTCCTGAAGAAGTAGTAGCAAATGAAAGAAAAATTCAAAAAGAATTAGCTATGAATGAAGGAAAACCTGCAGATATTGCAGAAAAAATGGTTGAAGGAAGAATAAAGAAGTATTACAAAGAGGTTTGTCTAGTTGAACAACCATTCGTTAAAGATGGTGATGTATCTGTTAAAGATTATGTTTCTAAAAATAATGGTGAAGTATTAAAAATGATTCGTTATGAAGTTGGTGAAGGAATGGAAAAACGTTCTGATAACTTTGCTGAAGAAGTAATGAATCAAGTTAAAGGAAATTAAATTGCTTAGAAAAAGCAAATATAACTCATCAAATATTAAAGAAGATATAATTCTAGGAATACTATTAATAGCAACAACTGCGACAATTTCTACTCGTTATCTAGCTGAATCAAATAGAGATAATAAAGGTGAAGAAAATACTAAAGAATTAGAATATGCAATTGATTACCCAGAATCGAAAACAGCGGTATCTGAAGCATTAAGTAAAGCTACTGGTGAAGAAATAACTGTTGAAGAAAAAGAGTATGAAAATGATGAAACCGATGCTAAAGTAACGATAGTTAAATTTGGATATGTTTCTGAAAGAACAATCATGTACGATGAAAATCTAAATGAAATAGGAGTATTAGATACATATCAAAAAGTTGCGGTATATAGTAGATCATTAAGTGATAACCTTGTAATGGTTGAACATCTTAATGATAATGGTGAATTAATAAGAGGTTATATTAATATTTATAAAATAATAGAAATGCCCAATACATATGTTGAAGTTGATATAAGTTCTCAAACAATGTATTTATATATTAATGGAGAACTTGCATTAACTAGTCCAGTTGTAACAGGAAAACCAGCAACCCCAACTCATGAAGGATATTTTGATATTTATTACAAAGAAAAGGGTGCTGTATTAAGGGGATATACTAGTGATAATAAACTAGAATATGAAAGTTATGTTGATTACTGGATGCCATTTGATGGTGGAATTGGATTTCATGATGCAGAACGTCATACTCATGAAGACGGATTTAGTCATGGATGGCGTGTGTTAGTAGAATTCGGAGGAGAAACATATCTATTATATGGAAGTCATGGATGTGTCAACCTACCACATGAAGTAGCAAAATTCCTATTTGAACATGTTTTGGTTAACGAAACAAAAGTATTGGTTCATTATTAATATAATAAGTTGACAATAAGGAAGTAATTGTGATACAATTACTTCCTTTATTGAAAGGGGATATTTATGGAAAAGATTAATTATTTTTTGGCATTAGAAAAGAGAATTGGTGATTACAATATTATTGATATAAATAAATTAGATATATGTGATAATAATTATATGCCTGATATAGCATCAATTGATATGTTTACTTCTAAATATACTATAGATGAAATAAGAGAATCTATTAAAAGAACCAATATGGTTAAGTATGACTATTTAGTAGGAGATTTTAAAATAGTTAGTGATAAAAAACATAGATTACCTATTTTAACTAAAGATAAATACGAAATAATTAGAGATTTTCAAAATAATGATATGGAAATATCTAAAGATTTTAAGAA
>JAEEGL011526241.1_pt1 | contig 15663 bp, 9 predicted proteins | sample 9134231 | NCBI WGS metagenome assembly JAEEGL01 (sample SAMN16246548, study PRJNA631951) | gut metagenome | biome: gut microbiome; feature: rumen; material: fiber-attached | host: Bos | place: Iran: Karaj | collected 2018-10
TATTTGGTCTTTCAGCCCATGAGGCTTGCCATCGCGCCCGTCACCGGGACACGTCGTGGGCTCTTACCCCGCGTTTTCACCCTTGCTACCAGGAGTGACTGGGTAACCAAGTTGCTGAGTGTCTAAGTTTTTTTTCTCAGCCACTTAGTGACTCAGACACTCAGTCACTCCTACTAGCGGTTTCTTTTCTGTGGCGCTCGCTGTCACCCATAAGGATGCCTTCCCGTTAGGAAGCATGGTGGCTCGTGCTGCCCGGACTTTCCTCTCGGCATTGCTGCCCAGCGATAGAAAGACCCCTGCTATTTCGGGTGCAAATTTACACATTTTTCCTGACATAAACATAAAAACGTTAATTACCGTCAATTAATCGTTAATTATCAGAGGTTTAATCAACGGACAATTAACGGGTAATTAACGGCAATTAACGTTAAGATAAGGACTAAAAATGAAGTTTTTCGCTTTATCTCAGCAGCGTCACCGTGCCTTTTTCCTGCCGTGCGCGGCCCGAACTGTCGCGGAATTTGGCAACCCACACATAGGCACCCTGCGGCATGGCACTGCCATCATAGGTGCCGTCCCACTTGAAGTCGGGGTCGGTGCTCATAAACACCTGGCGGCCACCGCGGTTGTAGATATAGACATGGAAATCGGTGACGGTGGAGGTAATCTTCACAGAAAACACCCGGTTCTCGTCCACGTCGCCGTTCGGCACAATGACATTGGGTGCCCAGATGAGGTTATCGATATGCACCGGCGGCGTGGGCGGGTCGGCCTTGTCGGCTATGGTTTCTGGAGATGCGGCGGGCCGCGTCTCTACGGCAGTGGCCGCAATCGTCCCATCTGTAGAGACGCGGCCTGCCGCGTCTCCCAGGTTGGCATCGGGTTTCTTTGTCTCGCGCGGAGACGCGGCGGGCCGTGTCTCTACGGCGGTGGCCACAATCGTCCCATCTGTAGAGATGCGGCCTGCCGCGTCTCCCTGGTTGGCATCGGGTTTCTTTGTTTCGCTCGGAGACGCAGCAGGCTGCGTCTCTACGGCGGTGGCCACAATCGTCCCATCTGTAGAGATGCGGCAGGCCGCGTCTCCAAGGTTGGCTTCGGGTTTCTTTGTCTCGCTCGGAGAGGCAGCAGGCTGCATCTCTACGTTGGCAGGCATCTCGGCCACTTGGGCCACCACCGTCTGCGGCTCTTCAGCTGCCCGGCTACCCAGAACGGCCACCAGCACACCCACCATCACCACACACACCACGGCCACGACGCCACCCACGCGCACCATGCGCCTCACCTTCAGGCGCTTCTCTATCTGTTCGAACAGGCCCTCGTCGGGCTGCACTCTATAGTCTTTCAAATTCATAGCCATATATTTTTCGCTTAATCTCAAATTCTCTAACTCTTGAAAAAGAATCATCTCGTCAACAATTCTTTCATCCGTTTCTTCGCCCTCACCATCATCGTCCGCACGTTGGTCACCGGGGTCTTCATCTGCTCGGCCACCTCCTCCTCGGTCAACCCCTCGACTTCCAGCATGTTGAACACCGCCCGCTGGCGCGGCGGCAGCTGCTGCAACGTGAGCACCACTTCCTCCATCCCGAAGGGGTCGATCTGGAATACCGCAGGCTCCTCGCCCACATCGTCTAGCAGCTCCAGCGGCTTCTGCCGCTTGCAATGGTTGATGCACTCGTTGACCATCACCCTGTACACCCACGACATCACCTTCTCCGGCTCCTTCAGCTTCCCAATCTTCTCATACACTTTTATATAGCCCTCCTGCATCAGGTCTTGCGCGGTGTCGCGGTCGTGGCTGTAGCGCATACACACACCCATAGCCATCGGTGCCGTCAAGTCATAGAGTTGACGCATCGCCTTGCGGTCGCGTCGTTGGCAGTCCTGAACCAGTTGTGTGTATTTCTCGCTCATCTACTAGTATAGACACCAAAAATGTCGCAAAATTTCACCATTAACACTTTTTAACACTCACAACCACCGCCACGCCTCCTTCCACGCGGAAGCGTACCTCGTGGTCACCAAAGAGCATGGCATAGACCCTCTCGGGGTCGTCCTGGTAGTGCGGACGGGGGTCCTGCGCCAACGACTGACGCAGCACATCAGCCTCGTCCTCAGGCATTTTCAACAGACAGCCTTCCGGGTCTTTCACCTCCAGCGCCGCCTGCGGAGCCTCGCTGGCGAAACCGCTGCGGGCCTCGGCGTGGCTGTCGGCATAGGTGATATAGGGCTTGATGTCGTAGATGGGCGTACCGTCCACCAGGTCGGCACCGCTGACGGTGAGCACGGGACCAAGTCCTACCTCCATGCTGACTTTCAGCAGCTTCACCGACGACAGCCCCACGGGGTTGGGCCGGTAGGGACTCCGCGTGGCGAAGACCCCCACCCTCTTGTTGCCCCCCAGCCGCGGCGGCCGCACAGTGGGACTCCATGATTCTTCGGCTCTTAGACCTTTAGACTTTTCGACTTTTTGACCATTCAAATGGAACCCCCAAAGGAGCCACACATAGTCGAACTCCTCCAGTCCGCGCACCGCCTCCGCCACCCGGAAATCGGGTTCAAAAACCACCCGGCAGGGAGCCTCCATCAGCCCCGCCTGCCGCGGAACCCCGAATTTCGTCTTGAACGGGGTCTCAATATGTGCTATCTGCTTTAGTTCAAGTGCCATACATATACCTATCATCCCCCTACCAAGACCCTACCAACTCCTACCATGGTAGGAGTTGGTAGGGTCTTGGTAGGGCTTTCGTAGGGGTTTTATACGCTAATTATTCTAGTCATTCTAGAACGTCTAGATTATCTAGTTCTCCGTTTCCAGAAGTCCATAAAGTCCTCCTTGTTTCGCACCAGGAGATTGGGGGTGTCGAGGCCGTAGGGGCATTTCTTGACGCACTGGTTGCAGTGGAGGCAGTCGTCAATCTTCTCCATCTCGCGCAGCCACTCCTCGGTGAGGTAGACGCTGTGGGGGGCGCGGCGGAGGAAGAGGCTCATGCGGTTGCAGTCCTGAATCTGGATGCCGGCGGGACAGGGCTGGCAGTAGCCGCAGCCGCGGCAGTAGTCGCCACTCAGCTCGCGGCGGTCCTTGTCTATCACCTCCTGCATCTCGGGCGTGAGGCGCGGCGGGTTGTCCTGGTAGGAGAGCCACTCGTCGAGCTCGCTCTCTTTCTGTATGCCCCAGATGGGCGCCACATGGGGATACTGCGCCAGGAAGGCGTAGGCCACGGCCGAATGGGTGATGAGGCCGCCGCTGAGACCTTTCATGGCTATGAAGCCCATGTTGGCCTTCCGCGTGCGCTCCACGATGTCGAGGTCAGCCTCCGAGGCCAGGTAGCTGAAGGGGTACTGCAAGGTCTCGTAGAGGCCGCTCTCGATGGCCTCGAGGGCCACGCTCTGGCGGTGGTTGGTGATGCCTATGTGCAGCACCTTGCCCTGGCGCACGGCCTCTTCCATGGCCTCGTAGAGGCCGCTGCCGTCGCCGCAATCAGCGGGATTGTCGGCCGAGCCGACACCCGCCGGCTTGGGACAGAACGGCGGGTTGTGGAACTGGTAGAGGTCCACATAGTCGGTCTTGAGGAGCGAGAGGCTGGTCTCGAGGTCGCGCCAGAAGGCGTCGGCGGTGACGGCACCGGTCTTGGTGCTGATGATGACCTCCTTGCGGCGGCCCTGGAGGCCTACGCCGAGCTTGGCCTCGCTGTCGGTATAGAAGCGGGCGGTGTCGAAATAGTACATGCCGCCGTCGAGGGCGCGGCGCACGAGGCGCACGGCGTCGGCCTCGCTGATGCGTTGGATGGGCAAGGCTCCGAAGCCGTTGCGCGGCACTACGAGGCCGCTACGCCCGAGGGTTATCTTTTCCATGATGAATCGGTTTTTCGTTATAACGGTATTACGTTATAACGTTATAACGAATAAAATTATGTTTTATTATATATAAAATTTTGTCGAGGGACAGTTGGACAGTTGGGACAGTTAAAAATTGAGGAAAACGAAATGTTAAAATTTTGTGTTATGGAGTGAGAGTTGACTCGGAGTTGATACGGAGTTGAGTCGGAGTTGATAGGGAGGAGGAAGGTGAGAGGTGAATGGGGAAAGGCAGGCGGGACGCCTGCGTACCCGGTGGATATGAGGGTGTAACGGGTTGATGGGGGGGGCGTAAGGAATTGTTGGTTTGGGTTTTAGGTAAGAAAGACGAAAGGGGCGTTACAGCGTTACAGTTGCTATAGTTGCTACAGTCGCTACAGTTGCTACAGTTATTTTTGAAGGGATATTTATGAACTGTAACAACTGTAACTGTAACGTCGCCATACGGCAAAGTATTATAAATCTGGCAAATAGCTGCCAACGTAGAGATTCTTTGGGGAACGGCGAATTTTTCGAATTAGGCGAATGCTACGCGGGTCAATTTCGGGCGAATGACGCTAAATGGCCTGCGGCGGGTCTTTTTCTCAATCATAATGAAAAGAATAGAAAACGCCTAACGGCGTAAACGGATGCAAAAAGAAGCAGGGTTCCCATGGGGGGGGACCCTGCTTTCTTTGCTTTTGTCGCGGGGATCGTTTAGCGGACGACGACGACGCGGCGGGTGAGGAGGTCGCCGACCTTCAGCATGTAGGTGCCGGAAGTGGGAACCTCGAAGTAGATGTTCTGCGAGTTCTCGACCTTGCTCTCGAGGAGACGGCCGTTGACATCGTAGAGGCTGACCTCGATACCGGCAGCCTCGCTGACAATAATCTGGCCGTTGCGGACAGAAACCTCAACGTTGCTGACGGTGACATCGTCCAAGTCATGACCGCGGAAGTTGAACTGACCAAAGGGCATGTTGCGACTGAAGAAGTCATTGTCATCATAGGAGCAAGGAGTGAGCTCGTTCATGAGGGCGAAGATGTGGATGTCGCGACCCCAGTTGAGTTTGTCGCTCATCTGGCCATACTCGAGAACGAAGGGGTTGTCCTTGGAGAGGGTGTCGCCGTTGGCGTTGGCCCAGCCCATGAAGGCGTATTTCTCCTGCGGGAGGTTGAGCACGAAGTTATAGGTGGCGTTCTCCTCGATGGTGGTGTCGGAGACGAACTCAATCATGTTACGCATGACGTTCTGTTCCACCTCGATCTCGTTCAAGAAAGCGATGGCAGCAGTACCCTTATCCTCGGCACCAGCCTCGACATGAGCATAGATGTGCAGGTTCTCGGGGATGGGCTCGAAGTAGGCAATGTAAACTGCAGGTTCGGAACCATAGATGGCCTTGAAGTCAAGTTGACGATGAGCCTCGGTATTACCATCGTTCCAACGGACAAAGCGGTGATGCTCATCGATAGGTTCGGCAGTAATCCAAATTTGGTCGTAGATGTGAAGGCCTTCGAAACGATGATTATCCTTCACAACATCTTCGTCAATGGGCACCTCAACAGTAGTACCAGGAATTGTGTAAATATAGGGAGCTTCGCTGTTCCAAACATAAGCATTACCCATTTCAGTATCATCGCTGTTAGCCTCAACAATGGTAGTCAAAGAATTCAAAATGGTGGGGTAAAGATCCATCCAAAGGAAGCTTACATTGTCGACGGCGGCGGCAAAGTCAGCCACTTCGTCGGTGCTTTCAGAGGTAACATTCCAGTAGAAGACCAGGCGATACCACTTGTTTTCGTTCTCGGGATCGTTGCCAAAGTCAATCAGACGATGAGCATCGCTCCAGCTATCACCTTCATTGCGGTTTTCCAAATTGCCAATAAAGAGAGGCAGATTATCGAAGTCAACTTCGTCAAGGTGCTGATAGGCATCCTCTTCCTCGCCGGCCTCGATGGGGATGAGAGCCACGGAGAGTTTGTCGTAGTCGATATCGCCCACCTTGTAGTTGAAGTTGAACTGATAAAGACCATTGTGGAGTTTTACCTCGGTGTAAGTATAGACACTGTTACCGGCATTGTAGCTGCAGGTGGCGCCATTGTCCTTGGAAACATAGAGGCTCTTGTTATCCGTAGAGCGATTATCGTATACAGCATTTCCAACAACCCACTTGTTGTCACCATCGCCGATGCTGAACCAATCCTGGGCGGCATTGGCCTCCTTAAATGTGAAAGTATGGTTTTCGAGAGGGAATACATCGCTCTTGCGCTCAAAGATGGCAGAGAGGGTCTTGTCCTCGGAGATGGTGATGGAACGCGATTCGGCCACGACACCGTCGCTCCAGCTTACGAAACGATAGTTGGTGGAGGCAGGAATAGCAACAACATGGTAGGTGTAGACATCGCTACCGCACTCGGGGATACCGTTATTATCGGCGAAGCGGACAATACCACCGGGATGCTGCACGAGGGTCAGCACGGGCATACCAATGCCAGCGATGCGGGTAAAGCCGTTCCACTCATCCATGGGCAGATACTGGCAGGGGACCTCGACAACAACATTGTCCTTGTTGACATTCTCGAAGGCATATTCATGGACTTGGATGGCGTTGGGATTGCCATTGATGATGATGCGCTTGAGGTTGGTATTGCGGAAGAAGGCATTGCTGTCGATGCGAGTGACACTCTCGGAAAGTTTGATGGTATCGATGAGGTTGTTGTTGAAGAAGGCGAAAGCCTTGATGGCGGTGACACCCTGGGGGACATTAACAGTGCGGATAGCGGCATCATTAATGACGAGGTTGCGCGAACGGGCGGCGGGGTTGGCCTGGGCATTCGCAAACTCAATGCCGAACCAGTCGGCGAAGTCACCGTTGAAAGAGGTACGCGAGATGGCGGTGCAGCCACGGAAGGCATCCTCGCCGAAACTCTGGACAGCGCCGTTGATGGTGACAACGCGGAGGTTGGCATTACCCATGAAGGCCTGGTTACCGACGGTAGTGAGGTCGGCAGGGAGGTCGACGAAGTAGAGGTTGCAGCCGTTGAAGGTGCGGTTACCGATGGTAGTCACGGTAGTGGGGATGTTAATATTCTGGAGAGCAGAGCAGTTCTGGAAGGCCTCGTCGGGCAGAGCGGTCAACTGATTGGAGAGAGTAACCTCACGGAGAGAGGTGCAACCGTCGAAGACATTGTTGCCAAGGGTGGTGACGGTGGGGATATTGATGGAGGTCAGAGCGGTGCAGCCGTTGAAAGCATACTGCTCGATGGTCTGAACGGTGGCAGGAACGAAGACACTCTCGAGGTTGATGCAGCCGTCGAAGGCATGCTCTTTAATGGTCATGACACCATTGGTGGTAAGAGGAATGGTGATGGAGGTGACAAGGGTCTTGTATTGCTCATAGACACGGATGACCTCGGTGCTGTCTTCATCGAACTCGAGGAGATTGACCATCTCATCCTCTACAATCTTTTCAAAACTGGCGTAAAGGGTGAAATCCTCGTTGACATTGTTGAGAGTGAGGGTGGTATTACGACCGACAATTTCGTTGTTGATAACCCAGCCTGCAAACTCGTAGCCTTCGGCGAGGACTGTAGCTTCGAAGTTGATGGTGGAACCAGTCTCAAAGGTGCAGTTATCGTCGCAAGGAGTAACCTGACCGACTTCATAGAAGGGGTACTTGACGATTGTGACATTGATGAGAGAGTTCTCAGAGAAAACAGCGACAACATTAGTGTTATGGGTGATATTGAAATTCAATTTGTTATCATCAGCGGGATCGCCCGGAGTGTCAACACCGTCGACAATCCACTTCACGAAGTGGCTACCTTCGCCAGCAACAGGTTTGAGGGCAAGAAGAGTATTCCACTGGAACTCGATGTCGCCAGTCACGGTGGTTTGACCGCGCTTGATAACGCCATCGCCCTGCACGCTGGTATGGAGAGTAACATTGGGAACGTCGTAGGTGTACTTGGCGGTAAGGGTGGCTTCGCCATCCATGGTGTATTGGAACGACTCAACATTGCTCACGATTTCATTGTTAGCATCGTACCAACCATCGAATACATATCCGCTGTTGGCATCAGCGGAGCTGCTGACGGCAACCTGAGTGCCATTGATATAGTTACCAGCACCGGAGAGATGAATCTCATCAGCATTGGGATCTTTGACAAGGGTAAGTGTGTAGAGTTGCTCGAAGACCGCGCTGACCTCATAGTCGCCATGAAGAGTCACGTTAAACTGATTGGGGTTGGTCTCACTCAGCTGTTCCTCGCCGTTGAGGGCCCAGCACTTGAACTGCATGTTGTCGGGAGTGTTAACCACATTGAAAGTTAACACAGAGCCGTCGTCATAAAGATCATTGTGGGGAGTAGCGGTAGTGGTGAAAGCGACATCGGAGTTGTGCGAAATGCTCCACATGTGGATGAAACGGGCGAAGATGTTGTGGTTGGCCTGGATATTGGTGAGGCTGTAAGTGGCATTGGAGCCTACATTATTACCATTGTCGGTCCAGTACAGGAAACGATAACTATTATTGGTGAGGTCGAAGGAGAAATTGGCATTGGAACCGGCCTCATAGGTGCCCGCCGGGGTCTCACCGTCGGCCTCAATATCGATGGTGACAACATCGTCGGTAGCACCGGTGGTGATAGTAAAGGGGATGTGCTTGTACTCAGCGGTATAGGAGTAGTCCTGGTCAGCGGTGAACTGATAAGAAGGATCAGTGCCGTCGAGATTACCGGTAATATCGTTGCGCCAGCCGACAAACTCGTACTGGTCATCGAGTTCTTCTGAGATGCTAAGGGTTACGTTTGTAGGGATAGTGTAGAGGTTACCCGGAACCTGAGGAGAGACACTGACATTGCAAATGTTGGGATTGAAGTTTACAGTAACAAGAGCCTTGCCGCTGGCACGCACAAAGAATGCCTTGTAGGTACGGTCCTCGCTGTTGTAAGGTAGCATAATAGAAGAGCCTGGGGTAACATTTACCTCTTGACCATTTAATTCCCAATGGTCAATCACAAATTCCTGACTGGCAGGCGTGGCATTTAAAACGAAAGATTGGCCTTCGGTTACGCTAGCATGGTCAGAGGTCACATCATTATAGGTAATGGAGACGGTTCCATTATTGGCGTTGTTTGTTTCAACATAAACGTCACGTTGTTGAGGAACATAATCGAAATAGGCGGTAAGATTGTAATCAGAAGCAGCAGTAAAACTATAATAATCTTGAGTACGGACACCATTAATGCCCGTTCCTTCCCATCCAGCGAAAGAATATGATTCATTCGGGACAGCAGTCAAGTAAACAGATGACAAATCGGACACTTCGAAGGAAACTGAGCCATTGACAGCTGCATATTGCTGTCCCATGTACTCAATTTTTCCTCCAGCAGCCGGTGACATAATAATATTCACAGTGTGATTAGTCTGTCCAGAAGAGACCTCCTCTGCAATTACATAGAGTAACATGTCTTGAGTAGGAGTAAACTCAAGAGGGTTAACAGAACCAGCAAACTCCTCCCAGTTATTGTTCTCATCAAGCCATGCAGTGACTTGATAGCCATCAATAACATTAGCAGTAATACGTACTACACCTCCATCCAAATTTTCTATAGTGTAAGATGGAATCAGTGTCTCATCGTCTCTTTCAACTTCCACCGTGTACTGAGCTTGTACAACAGAGAAGGAAAAAAACAATACAATCAACGGGATGAGCCGAAGTAACGCCTTCGGCATCCATAACGAATTGTAAATTTTGCTTTTCATAATAATAAAGTTTTTATTAAACATTAATTAATCTTCTGTTACTAGACGGACTGCATAGCCACGCCATCTATTATTTGTATTTTCGGTTATTGAGAAACCTCCACTGTTAAAAGATAGCGAATAGCAAGCTGACGAAGTCCAATAATAACCACCACTTGTACCCCTTACATCCGTACTTCTTCTCCATCCAGTTATTGGCAGAAAAACAGCCCCTGCTCTTTCCATGTATTCCCACTCGTCAGCATCATACTGATTAGTACTATATCCTTCACCAGCACCCGCAACAAAGGCAGGGCATTGGTTAGGTGCATTCCACGTATCGGGAAGCAAAATCATCCCATTTTTATTTTCTACCGTTCCCATACCCCATTTGCTTGAGTGTCCGGTACGTGTATTAAGCAGATATTCCCACTCGTCTTTTGTCAAAGAACGCCATGAATGTGATGCTGTGCCACCATTTGGAGTCGTATAAATTGTATTTACTCCCCAGTTATAATTTTCAGTTAAATTGCCATTATAATAATCGGAAGCAGTCGTACTTGTATAATAAGGAGGATTATTGGATCCATATCCATTTGCGCCCCAACCAAAAAGATCTATTGGAGTACCTGTGGTCGATGAAATACTTGCATTATTAGTAATCTGAGATTGATATTGAGATTCCGCAAAGAACCATCTGGTAACGCTTGCTTTATATTGCAGAATACCACGAGAGAATTTTACAGTATTCCCACTACTATTAATAGTAAAGCGACCATGTGCCATTGCGCCATTATCATCAAACGATTGAATATAACCGCCAGAAGGACTTAATTTAATCGAATAAACCTTGCCTTTTTCAATATTTACATAGTTGGAGGTTTCTTGTTGAATATCCTCGTTAGAATTGGTTACCGCATGAATATACAATTTGGTACTAATGCTTGAGCCAAGCAGAGGTACACCCACATAATAAAATTCTCCATCAGTTGAATATTTCATTTGGAGAAACTCACCAACGCCACCACTTCCCACGGAGACCAAATGTCCAGTGGGTCCAAGGCTCGTCGTAATTATACCTTCAGAAGCATTAATAACACCTTTTTTTACTACCTTATTATCTCCAATACTACCACCTGTGCTATTGTATTCAAAACCGATTTGAATATAATCAAAATTAGTATTAGTTGTATCTAAGCGAATAATGGCACAACAGGGCACAAGGGTTACAACATTACTACTTGTTTGTCCGGCAAGGATAATTCCCGAAGACGGATTATTGAGTTTACTACCGTAACTGGAAACCATTCCTGAAATATCGAACCTACCCGTAGTATGATTATTCTGATCTAAATTACTTAATTCTCCATCCGAATAGAAAATATTAAAGTAGCCATTATCATTATCAACCTGCGTACCAGAAGCCGTCCAATGATCATCATTTGCACCTCTACTCAAAGTAAACGGAGTACCATTTACATAAATAACATCATTATTATCATAGAGGAGTCGGTCATAAGTACCAGGGTCAAGATGCATTTTAGTATCGCTACCAAAAGATACATTTTTTAATATGAGCTGGTTCAATTTGTCCACAGAGCCTTCAGTCTCATCCTCCTTCATACACCCTACAGCCATCAAACTAGCCAAAGCAAGGGACATCAAAAAATAAACCTTTTTCATGATATTACACTTTTTTTAATTGCACATTTGGTTTAGAAATAGCTACCATCGGTGAACTGCCAACCCGAATTTGTCGTAGGATTAGTCTGATCCTCATGAGTCATGTAACCAGCCACCAACTGGCCATCGCTGGTCATATTGGCCTGATCAATCATCTGCTGGTCGACGAATGTCTGGATTGCCTGCTGTGCACCCCATACTGATAATGAAGAGGCGGCAAAACCTTTTTCCAATCGAAACTCCACCACGGTGAGCTGTGGAGCCTCATAATTTGTAATTTTTTTCTTCATATTCTGTTTTTCCATTTTGTTCCACTTAATTGTCAATCAAATACATATAGCTATAGGGGACACTTTGTGCCTATAGGTATAGTTGTTGCAAAGATACGAATAAAATTGATACTGCGTAAAAAAAGTTTGTGCAACGCGAAATTTAACAGTTTTTTAATGGTTTATTTTAACGTTAATTGCCGTTAATTATCCGTCAATTTTTTTCGGACACAAATCATTCTTTAACGTTAATTGCCGTTAATTATCCGTCATTTTTTTTTCGAACACGAATCTTACGAATATCACGAATAAAGCTAGAATATCAGGTTGATGAGGAAGGCGACGAGCCAGGCGAGGAGGATGGAGTTGACGACGGAGAAGGCTGCCCAGCCACGCCCTATCTCGCGGCGGAGGGTGGCGATGGTGGCGATGCAGGGGAAGTAGAGCAGGACGAACATCATGAAGCCGAAGGCTGTGGCGGGAGTGAAGATGTGCCGCTCGCGGAGGGTGGTGGCGAGGGCGGAGTCTTGACACACGCCCCCGTCAGCGCTTTGCGCTGCCACCCCCTCTAACTTAGAGGGAGAGCTGGTTAACACAGTGGGTTCGGGGTCGTTGTAGAGGATGGCCATGGTGCTGACGATGGCCTCCTTGGCGGGCAAGCCAGTGAGGATGCAGACATTCATCTTCCAGTCGAAACCCAAGGGCGACATCACGGGATCCATGGCTCGGCCGATTTGGGCTAGGTAGCTGTGCTCATAGTCTCTTTCGGGGCTAGATTCGCTGGTGGGGCGGGGGAAGTAGCTTAGGGCCCAGATGACCACGGAGGCGAGGAGGATGACGGTGGAAATCTTCTTCAGGTAGTCGGCGCAGCGTTCCCAGATGTGCATGCCGGTGTTGCGGACAGTGGGACGGCGGAAGGACGGGAGCTCGCTGACATAGTCCTCGTCGCGGTCCTTGCGGAACCAGGGCGTGTGCTTCATTATCAAAGCGAAGAGTATCGACAGGACGATACCGACAAGGTAGAGGGAGATCATCACCAGGGCCTTATAGTCGGAGAAGAAAGCGGAGACGAGGAGGAGGTAGACCGGCAGGCGCGCCGAGCAGCTCATGAAGGGTATCATGAGCATGGTGAGGGTACGGTCCTTGCGGTTCTGTATGTCGCGGGCTGCCATGATGGCCGGGACATTGCATCCGAAGCCCACAAGCATGGGGATGAAGGAGCGGCCGTGGAGGCCTACGCGGTGCATGATGCCGTCCATGAGGTAGGCGGCACGCGCCATATAGCCGATGTCCTCGAGGATGGAGAGGAAGAAAAAGAGGATGACGATGTTGGGCAGGAAGGCGAGGACGGCTCCGACGCCCTGCACGACGCCGTCGACCATCATCGACGAGAACCAGCCCGCAGGCAGCACTCCCGAGAGCCAGCCGCAGAGGGCGTCGATGCCGCTCTGTATCCAGTCCTGCGGGTAGGCTCCGAGGGTGAAGGTACATTCGAAGACAACCAACAGCACGGCCACGAGGACGGGGAAGCCTATCCAGCGGTTGGTAAGGACGGCATCGATGCGCTGCTGGAGGGTGTGATCGCTGTCGTCGTCGCTATGGGTGAGGGCAGCGGCGAGGGCACCGCTAACATAGCCGTGACGTGCCTCATGGATAATCTCCTCGGGGCTTCGCTTGAGTTCGGTGAAGAGGTGGTGACGCTCGCGCTCGACGAGTGCCGAGAGGTCGGCGAAATAAGGTTCGTCTGCGAAGACTGGAAGGGTCTCGACAGGACGCTCGAGGAGACGGATGGCGAGGTAGCGCTTGGAATGGATGGAGGTAGGGCCCTTAGGGGCTTTAGGGGCATTAAGGGCTTTAGGGGCTTTAGGGCTATTTTGGGCGGTTGCCAGGAAGTTGATGATGCTCTTGAGGGAGTGCATCACGTCCTGACCATATTCGACATGGACGTGGCGGAGCACCTCCACCCTACCCTCGGCGGCGCTAACTACCTGGGTAGCGAGGTCGTCGACACCATCGCCGGTGAGCGGGTTGACGATGCGCGCAAGGACGCCCATCTGCTTCTCCAAACTGCTGATGTCGAGGGAATGGCCGGTGGAAAGGAGCTGGTCGTAGCGGGTGAAAGCCAGGGTAAGGCGGCGGTGCATGTCGATGAGCTGCGGCGTGAAGACGAGGCTCTCGTCGAGGTCGGTACAGTCGACGGTCTGTAGGATAACATCGGGGTCGAGAGATTCGGCTTCTTCGCAGTCGTGGACCTCGAGCCAAGAGATTTCGATGCCGTCGCCACGGCGTTCGGCAGCCTCTTGCAGAGCACGGCATAATATTGATTTGCCGCTGTTTGCGCTGCCCACAATAGCTATTTTATAGTGCTTCATGAGTTGTCGTTTTGGAGTGCAAAGATACGAATAAAATGGTGACTTGGGGGTCACCATTTTTAGTGATTATTTTTGTTTTACTAGGATTTTCTAGGAAAAACTAGGCTATTCTAAGTGATCCTAGGAGGACCTAGGTGATTCTAGGAGGACCTAGGAAATACTAGGAGGACCAAGGATGTTCTAGGAAGTCCTAGGTGGTTCTAGGGCTTTCTAGGATTCTTTTCAGGGCGGTGGTGAAGGCGTGGATGTCCTCTTCGGTTGTGTCGAAGGAGCACATCCAGCGGACGACGTTCTGGGCCTCGTCCCAGTCGTAGAAGAAGTATTCCTTCTGCAAGGCGTGCCACACCTCGGCGGGCAGCTGGACGAAGACGCTGTTCACCTGGACGGGATACATCACCTTGACACCCAAGGTACTAACCTCGTTGTAGAGTAGCTGCGCCATGCGGTTGCTGTGCTCTGCATTGCGACGCCAGAGACCCGTGGTGAGGTAAGCCTCGAACTGGGCTGCCATGAAGCGCATCTTGCTGCACAACTGGGTCATCTGCTTGCGGCGGTATTTTAAATCGACATCAAGGGCCGGGTTGAGTATCACGCAACTCTCGCCCATCAGGAGTCCGTTCTTGGTGCCACCGAAGGAGAGGCAGTCGACACCGAGGTCGGTGGTCATCTCCTTGAAGGTGCAGGCCAGCGCCACTGCAGCATTGGCCAGGCGGGCACCGTCCATGTGGAGGTACATATTATAAGAATGTGCCAAGTCGGCCAGGGCTCGGATCTCGTCGAGGGTGTAGAGGGTACCAAGTTCGGTACTCTGCGTGATACTGATGGCTTTGGGTTGCGAATGGTGCTCGAAGCCGAAGCCGTGGAGGCGCGTCTTCACCAGGTCGGGGGTGAGCTTGCCGTCGGGTGTGTCGACAGTCAGCAGGCGGCAGCCCACGACACGCTGAGGGGCTCCGCACTCATCGACGTTGATGTGCGCCGTCTCGGCACACACCACCGCCTCGTGGGAGCGGCACATAGCATCGATATTCAGCACGTTGGCACCTGTGCCGTTGAAGACGAAATAGACCTTGGCCTGCGGGCCGAAATACTCTTTGAAAAGACCTTCGGTGCGGGCGCACCACTCGTCGTCGCCATAGGCCAGCGCGTGGTCGGTGTTGGCGTCGGCGATAGCTTTCAGTATCTCGGGGCTGATGCCGGAATGGTTATCGGAGCCGAATCCTCGTTTCATTTTTTCTGTTTTTTCCCGCTTCGCGAAATCTTGGAAATCTTGCAAATCCTTGTTTTCTTCACCTGTCTCTTTCGTTGCGTCAGCGCAAATCTTGGAAATCCAAAGGCATCTATTTCCGACGAAGGGGGGTGAATACTTTATTTATCCATTGTATATAAGAATTCCTCGTTGTCGCGGGTGCCGGCCATCTGCTTCTTCAAGAACTCCATGGCCTCGATGGGAGTGAGGTCGGTGAGGTGATTGCGGAGCACAAGGGTACGGCCAAGAACCTCGGGCTGGACGAGGAGGTCGTCGCGGCGGGTGGAGGAGGCGGTGAGGTCGATGGCGGGATAGATGCGCTTGTTGGCGAGTTTGCGGTCGAGCTGAAGTTCCATGTTGCCCGTACCCTTAAACTCCTCGAAGATAACGTCGTCCATCTTGCTTCCCGTCTCGGTGAGCGCGGTGGCGATGATGGTCAGCGAGCCGCCATTTTCAATATTACGTGCTGCGCCGAAGAAACGTTTGGGTTTCTGCAAGGCATTGGCCTCGA
>JAEEGL012216387.1_pt1 | contig 15662 bp, 10 predicted proteins | sample 9134231 | NCBI WGS metagenome assembly JAEEGL01 (sample SAMN16246548, study PRJNA631951) | gut metagenome | biome: gut microbiome; feature: rumen; material: fiber-attached | host: Bos | place: Iran: Karaj | collected 2018-10
AAGATGGTTAATGTGTTTTTAGCAAAGGTGAGCTTGACAGATTCTGCACTGTCTGTGACAATCAGCGACACACGCTTTAGTGCTTCGGATAATGCCGTTCTGGAAACGGAAACCGTGCAACCACAGTTTTCAGGAATAACCTGGCGGAAGTTCGGGTAGTTACCAACCACCAACTTGGTGGAGAGAATAGTTGTGGAGGTCTGGAAGGAGATGTCGGAACTATTGACGCTAACAATGACATCATCATCGCCATCCAGACAACTTGAGATTTCCGTAGAAGCGCGGCTTGGGAGGATATAGTCGCCATCTTTTACGCCTTCGTCCTCAATGGTGTTTTCCACAGCGGCGAGGCGGCGTCCGTCTGTGGCGGCAATCGTCATAATGCCACTACGGATGCTCATGACAACGCCATTGAGCTGCTTTCGCGAATCATCATTGCTCTTGGCATAGTTTACTTTCACGAAGCCGCGAATAATCTCCTTGATTTTCATCTTGAAAGACCAGTCGTACTGGGTCTGCTCCGCAACGGAGAAGCCTTCAGCACTCATGCCGTTTATCTTGTAGTGGCTGCTCTTGCAGGAGATGGAGCTTACGTCCATGTCATTGGTTTCAATGGTGATTTCGGCAGACGGCAAGGCACCGATGATTTGCTGGAACTTTTTGGCAGGTAGGGTGGTTGCGCCAGCTTCCTCCACCATAGCAGGAATCCAGGTCTTGATGACGATTTCCTGGTCGGTGGCAGTCAGGGTCAGTTTATCCTGATCAGCTTCGAGCAGGACATTGGCCATAATAGGCATAGCGGCACTCCTCGCGCTGGCAGCGCGGGTGGTCTTATTTAATGCCAAAGCAAGATTCTCTTTTGTGACGATGATTTTCATTGACGCTCCTGGATTAATAGAATATCTATTTTAAGATGATTATACTTATTACCTATGCTTGTTGGCTTCTTGAAAATACATATTACAACCCGTTTGTTTTGAGCAAACTATGGATAATAATATCTTGTTAGAAAACTGTTCACAACTTGTAAATAACTTTTTATTCACAAATTATCAACAGAATCTTAACAGGTTTTTCATCAAGTTTTCAACAAGGAGGTAATTTTCCTCCAAAGACTACCATTATGGCATTTGCCATGGGGGTCTTTTTGCTTTTCCAGCTAAAAAACTCAGTTTTCAACTAGAAAAATGACATTTGTCTAATATAGTAGAGAAAGATGATTTTGACAACTGAAATAACGCAATTTTTATTTTTTGTTTTTGGTTATGAATACAGAAACACAAATGGCTCTGGCAGAGCTTTTAGAAAGGTATCCCGTATTGCGTGACTGCCCAGAGGATATTCTTAAGGCGTACAAAATTCTGTTTGAATGTTTTGAACGAGATGGTTTTTTGTTTACTTGTGGAAATGGTGGCAGTGCGGCTGATGCCGACCACATTGTTGGTGAATTGCTTAAGGGATTCGTGCGTAAACGTCCTCTTCTTCAAGAGGATAAAGAGAAATTGATTTCTATCGGTGAACCCGAAGGTGCGGAGTTGGCGGAAAAACTTCAAATTGGATTCCGTGCTATGAGTTTGATGAACCAGACTGCCATCTTTACAGCGGCGGGAAACGACCTTGGTGGTGACACTGGCCCTGCGCAGCAGTTAAACGCTCTTGGGCGTAAAGGCGATGTACTTCTGGGTATCTCCACTTCGGGTAACGCCAAGAATGTGGCTCTGGCCTGCCAGGTGGCGAAGATGCATGGTATGAATATCATTGGGTTGACAGGTTACAAGGGAGGAAGGTTGGCTAATCTGGCTGATGTCTGCATCAAAGTGCCAGCTGAAGAGACATTTGTCGTTCAAGAGCTGCATCTTCCTGTCTATCATGCACTTTGTATTATGATTGAAAAGACGTTTTTTGAAAAATAATCGCTACGCAGAAGCGTGGCGCACAGGACATAAAAGATATTGCGCTTTTGCGCGATGCACAGAACAGATAATAAAGGAGAAGAAAGATGTTTATTGACATTCACGGGCATTGTTTGAAGGCAAAAGATTTTCCGCTTCCTCCAGGGAATGAACCATTTGTGTGGCCTGAGATTCTGATGGAGATGCACAAGTCTGTTGGCATTGAGCATGGTGTGATTCTGCCCATCATTGGGCCAGATAACACAATGGTCGTGCAGTCCAATGAAGAGGTTTTGGATATCGCTGCTGAAAGCAATGGTCATTTTATTCCTTTCTGCAATGTTGACCCAAGAATGCTCTACAACTCGCCAACTTCCGATTTGTCGTATATTATAGAGCATTACAAGGCAAAGGGTTGCAAGGGCATCGGTGAGATGACCTGCAATCTTTCGTTTACAGACCCACGCTGCCTGAATTTTTTCAAGCACGCTGAAAAGAACGAGATGCCTGTCACTTTCCACATTGCCACGCGCGAAGGGAATATTTATGGAGTAATTGATGACCTTGGTCTTCCGAGACTTGAGGTTGTTTTGCAGAAGTTCCCGAACCTCAAGTTTTTGGCACATTCACAGACTTTCTGGGCACACATCAGCTCCGATGTCAATTTTAGCAACTGGGGTGGTTACCCGAAAGGTCCCGTTGTGAAACCAGGGCGCGTTTCCGAGCTTATGCGTAAGTACCCAGGTTTGTTGGGCGACCTTTCCGCTGGTAGCGGCTGCAACGCCCTAACCCGCGACCCATCTTTTGCATACGAGTTCTTGGATGAGTTCCAAGATAGGCTTTTCTTTGGCACGGATGTCTGCCGCCCTTGCAACAGAAACGATGTTCTCATCATGCTCCAGACTTTCCTGAACCAGGCTCTCGCCGAGAAGCACATCACCAAGGAAATCTACGAGAAGGTCACCCATCTCAACGCTGAAAAGCTTTTGGGATTATAACCGCAAGCTTAGTCGCTTGCTGCACAGAACAGATGACCTGTTCTGTGCAGCGTGCTTTAGCGCGGCGGATAACCTGTTCTGTGCGGGGTGCTTTAGCGCGGCGGGTTATTTAGATTGCCCCAAGCGTCCATTCCCCCGTCCTGACAGCGCGCTCCTTTAGAGCACGCTGGGTTTTATAGAGCGCGCTGGTTTTAGTAGAGTGCGCTGGGTTTATTGGAGAAAAATATGTTACACGATGTAATTGAGATACTTTCGGACATGATCCGCATTGACAGCCGCAACACGATGCCATTGGAGGCAGAAGGTGAGCGCGTTGCCACGGAAGAGGAGATGGGCCTCTACGTGGAGGGGCTTATGCGGACATTGGGTATGGATGTTGAGAAGCAGTACATTGCCCCTAAACGCCCGAATGTAATTGGGTTCCACAGCTGTGGCATCGCGGGTGCACCATGCCTGGGCCTGAATGCACACTTGGATACGGTTGGCACAGACGGCATGGTCATCCCGCCTTTTGAGCCAACCATCAAGGATGGCTTCATTTACGGACGCGGCTCGTGTGACACGAAAGGTAGCTTGGCAGCCATGTTGAAGGCGTGTGATATGCTTATTGAGAAAAAGGTACCTGTCAATCTATTGATGGTAGCAAGTGCCTCTGAAGAAACAGGTTGCCAAGGTTCCTATTTTTTGGAACTTGGCAAATGGCCGTGCAATGGTTTCATCGTTGGCGAGCCGACAAGCAACAAGCCAGTGGTTTTTCACAAGTGCCATGGGACGTTAGAGCTGATTGTGCGTGGTAAGTCTGCGCATGGTTCCAGACCCGAGCTGGGCGACAACGCGGTGCTGAAGGCGGGGCGTCTGCTCTGCTGGTTGAAGGATGTGGCTATTCCGCAGGTTTCAAAAATGACCAGTCCTAATTTCATCAATGGTTGCACGCTTTCACCGAACATGATAACTGGCGGTACGAAGGGGAATATCGTGCCCGATTATTGCAAAATTACTTGCGATATGCGACTCATTCCAGAGGCAGGTGCGGCGTTGCCTCACTTCAAGAAGCTGGCTGATGATGCGACAAAGGCGTTAGGCTTCCCTGTGGAACTAGGTTGGACACACGCAGGACCTGCTATGCAAACACCAGTGGACCATCCATTTGTGAAAAACGTCTGTGAGACAATTGCCACATTCGGTTTGGATGCAACACCACAATCTGTTGCCTACTGCACAGATGGTGGTCAGCTCTCCCTCAAGGGCTTCCCATGCGTGGTGTGCGGACCTGGCGACATCAGCGTCGCACACAGTGCATTGGAGTACTCCCCCATCGCGGAAATCCGCCAGGCGGTGGAAATCTATACAGAAGTTGGAAAGGGGTTAGGGGCTAGGGATTAGGGGCTAGTGGTTAGCGGTTCAAACCGCTAACCGCTAACCACTTCCTAGTCCTTTAATCACTAATCACTAATCACTAATCACTAACCATTAAAAAAATGAACGGTGCGGAAATACTCATACAATGCCTAAAAAACGAAGGTGTTGAGACGGTATTTGCATACCCTGGCGGCACAAGCCTGCTGATTCACCAGGCACTGATTGGCTCGGGCATACGAGTTGTTTTACCGCGCCATGAGCAAGGTGGTGCCTTTGAGGCAAATGGCTTTGCACGTAAATCAGGGCGCACTGGTGTCTGCATTGCTACAAGCGGACCTGGTGCCACAAACCTTGTCACAGGCATTGCCGATGCCTGGATGGATTCTATCCCGCTTATTGCCATCACCGCGCAGGTCAACCAGAAGCTCATAGGCAAAAACGCTTTTCAGGAGACGGACATCATCGGCATGACGCGACCCATCGTCAAACACTCTTATCTGGTGATGAATCTGGACGAACTGCCTGAAATAGTTAAAGATGCCTTTGCGCTGACCCACAGCGGTCGTCCAGGCCCTATTGTCATCGACATTACCTGCGATATTCTTGCGGCAACTGGCGAGCCCTCTTTTCCTACAAGTCCGAATCTGCGTGCGCTCTGCCTGCCGCCGTCTGTCTCCGACTGCACGCTTGATACGCTTCGCAAGGCACTTATTGCCAGCAAGAAACCCTGTATTTTTGCGGGCGGTGGCATCATCCATTCCAATGCTTCCCAAGAGCTTCTGGCGTTTGCGGAGGCGTGGAAAATACCTGTAGTGACAAGCCTGATGGGAGTAGGTACGTTTCCAGAAAACCATCCGCTCAGCCTACGTTGGCTTGGGATGCACGGGCTCAACGGTGCGAACAAAACTGTTCACGAGTGCGACTTGCTGCTGGCCATCGGTGTGCGCTTCAGTGATCGTGTCACAGGCAACATCAATGCCTTTGCACCGCACGCAAAAATCATTCACATCGACATAGATGATTCTGAGCTGGACAAGAATAAGCACGCGGATTTGGCGATTGTCTCCGATGCCCGTACCATTCTTTCCTCGCTTATGCAAAAACGCCCTTATTATCGTGGGCGCGAGGCCTGGCTTGAGCAAGTTTCGAGCTGGAAGAAACAGCACGAATTTTTGGTACGGAAGCATCCCGACGGCAGGCTTAGCGGCGAGGTGGTCATCAAGACTTTGTACGATGTCACAAAGGGCGAGGCGACCATTGTGACAGGCGTTGGCCAGCACCAGATGTGGGCGGCGCAGTTCTACAAATACAGCCGCCCCAGGCAATTGCTGACCTCTGGTGGACTTGGTGCGATGGGGTTCGGCCTGCCAGCCGCCATCGGCGCGAAAATCGCCTGCCCTGACGAACTGGTCATCTTGGTAGATGGCGATGGTTCCTTCCAGATGAACATCCAGGAGCTTGCCACGCTCTTTGCCGAGAACATCCCACTTAAGATGCTAATCTTGAACAACCAGTGTCTTGGCATGGTGTCACAGTGGGAGGACATCTTTTGCAACGGTCGCCATGGTAACACCGATTTGACCGTGCCAAAGGCAAACGCTCCATACCCAGATTTTGTGGAGATTGCCAAAGGCTACAAAATCCCTGGCAAAACCATTTCCAAGCAGTCGGAACTTCTGCTCGCGTTAAAGGAGATGCTTTCCACCGAAGGACCTTTCCTGCTAAACTGCCTCACCATTCAGCACGAGAAGGTCCTCCCCATCATCCCCAATGGCAAAACGTACAACGATACAATCTTGAGGTAAGACGCGCACAGCGTGCAAGTGTTTCTCCAGTCCCCATTTATCGCTTCAATCGCTTATATCCCTTTGCCCTATAGCCCATTTACCCTAAAAACACTTTCAAACGCCCATGCAAGTTTTTTTCTACGAAGCATTTGAAGAAGAGCACAACGCCCTTGTGGCGAACGGTGCCTCTGCCATGGACAGTGGTTTCACCTGGAAGACGATTCAGGAGTATGGTTCCTCTGAACCGCCAGCTCCCATCATCTCCGTGCGCACGCAGTCGGTGATACCCCCTGAATGGGCTCCGAAGCTGAAGGCCATCTTGACGCGCAGCACGGGGTACGACCACTTGACGCGCTACTGCCGTGCAACGGGGACGAACGCACCTGCCTGCGGTTATTTGCCGCTCTACTGCAACCGCTCTGTAGCAGAACAGGCACTGACGCTTTGGATGGCGCTTTTGCGCCGCCTTCCCGAGCAAATGGCGCATTTTAGCTCGTTTGCACGCGATGGTCTGACTGGTCGCGAGGCGGCTGCCAAGCGTCTGCTGGTCATCGGCGTCGGCAAAATCGGCTCTGAAATTGTCTCCATCGGGCGCGGTCTGAAAATGGAAGTGCGCGGTATTGACCTCGTGAAAAGGCTGCCCGACTTGGAGTACGTCTCCTTTGAGGAAGGTGCACCTTGGGCGGACATCGTGGCGGTGGCCATGAACCTGACCGATGCCAACGCGGGTTACTTCTCCGCTGAAAAGCTGGCGATGCTCAAGCCAGGTGCACTGCTTATCAACATCGCACGTGGCGAATTCACCCCATTGAAGCCTCTTGCTGAAGCCATTGAATCGGGGCATCTCGGCGGCGCTGGACTGGATGTCTTCGAGCAGGAGACCAAGGTCGGACCCAACCTGCGTAGCAACGGCGAATTGGACAAAAGCTCACCGCTTTACAGGCTCAGCCAGGCAAAAAATGTTATCCTCACCCCGCATAACGCTTTCAACACTGCGGAGGCCGTCCAGCGCAAGTCCCAGCAGTCCGTTGAGCAGCTGAAGCATTTTCTGGAAAACGGTACCTTCATCTGGCCGATATAACCCTAATTGCTAACCCCTAACCCCTAACCCCTCCTCCCTATGTCCACACGCCCTTCATTTGCATCATTGCCGAAGCCGATTGTCACCTGCATTCTCTTTAACCCCACGCCTGAAGAGACCATCGCCTTGATACGGAGCGCTGAGTTGGAAGGTGCGGCAGCCTTCTGCATCGATGTGCGCAAGTTGCGTCCCGAATACCGTAATGAGGAGGCCTTCAAGCGCATCATCGCCGCTTCGCAAAAACCCTTCATGTTCTACTACTATCGTGCTTCGGCAGAGACTGCTACAGCGGAGGACACTGACGATGCACGCCAACTGGTTCTGGAGCAGGCCATTAACGCAGGAGCTTCTATCGTCGATGTGATGGGCGATCTCTACGACCCATCGCCTTTTGAGCTCACAATGAACCCAGAGGCCATTGAAAAGCAGATGAAGCTCATCGAACATTTCCATTCGCTTGGTGCTGAAGTGGTCATGTCTTCGCACATGCCGCAGCACCGCACGCCCGAAGAGATTCTGGAGCATTTGCGCGAGCAGGAGAGGCGTGGTGCTGACATGGTCAAAATCGTCTCTGGCGTCAACAGTGAAGAGGAGCTGCTGGATGCAATTCGTACCTCCATGCTCCTGAAGCGGGAGATGCGCACACCCTACATCCACTTGAGTGGCGGAAGTTATGCACCGCTTCACCGCTATATTGGACCGATATTAGGCGGTTGCCTCGCCTTTTGCCAGCCACGGTACGACATCTACCACCAAAACGCCACCCAGCCTCTTGTTAAGTCGCTGAAGGCTGTGTTGGACAACATCGTCTGGCGGTTGCCAAGAGGTAACGACGAGGACTCGTTGTCGCGCAAGGCGAAGGGAACGAGGGCACGTCGTCGCGCAAGGCAGGGGTAACGAGGGGACCGTCGCCGTCGCGCTGCGCAATCACTGGGATGTGCAACACTTCAAACACAAACTTTGCAACACTATACCGAGTGTCTTGCCTTTGCAAGAAGCACTGAGATTCGACGGCGTTTGGAACGCCGTCGAATAAGCGTTAAGTTGTTTATTTGGCTTTTTTTAACCACAGATTACACAGATGCAAACTGCCGCGTTAAAAACGCGGCAGTTCGCGGAAATTTTATTTAGAAGTTATAAGTGCTGTCAGCCGCGGTACACGCGGCTGACAGCTTCTGTGTAATCTGTGTAATCTGTGTAATCTGTGGTTTAAAACAAATACTTCTCCAAACAACTTAACGCTTATGGGGCTCCGTCGTCACTCCACCCTCATGAACATCACCTGGCTGACCATCAATTCATCCTACTCGCACTCATCACTGGCGCTGCCGCTGATTCATCAGGCGGCGCAACAGGTGCGGAATTGTGTTTGGACGCATGTGTCGGCCACTATAAAAGACGATGTATCGGATATTTGCATACGGATAACTCAGAGTTCGCCTGACGTTCTCTGTGCCCCAGTCTATCTTTTCAACAGGGATGTGCTGCTGGATGTGCTTTGCCGCGTGAAGGTGCTGCTGCCCGATTGCAAGGTGGTTGTCGGCGGTCCTGAATGCCTGGGGCAGGGGGCTTCGGCTATCTTGCGCGATTGCACGGCCATCGACTATGTCTGCCAAGGCGATGGCGAAAGTGGCATGCCTCCCCTCCTGGACGCACTAGCCAACGGCTCGGTTCAGGAGCTGCCGCAGATTTTCTCCCGTGAGACATGCAACGTAAAACCGCAAGTTACCTGCTTTGATTTCTCTAAAGGCGTCTTCCCCTGCATGGATGAGTTTTTCGATGTCAGCAGGCCATTTGTGCAGGTGGAAACGTCGCGAGGCTGCCCAAACAGTTGCATCTTCTGCACCAGCGCAAACTCGCATGTGCGTTACAAACCTCTGGAGGATGTCCGCGAAGAGTTGGCGATGCTGCGGATGAAAGGCGTACGCGAGATTCGCGTTCTGGACCGCACGTTCAACATGCCGCCGCACAGGGCAACGGCCCTGCTGAAAATATTCCGCGAGGAATATAGCGACATCCACTTCCACATCGAAATCCATCCCGCCTTCCTGACGGACGAAATCCGCGCAGAGCTGCGTTTGGCAAACCCAGGTCAGCTTCACTTGGAGGCAGGTATCCAGACGCTTCAACGCAACGTGCTTCAGGCCATTGGCCGCTGTGATTCCCCACAGCGTGCTTTGGATGGACTCTCGTTTCTCTGTTCAATACCGCAGCTTGCCGTCCATGCGGATTTGCTCTCGGGGTGTCCACAGCAGAGCTATGAAAGCCTGCTGGAGGATTTGTGCTGCCTGATTCATGTTGCTCCAGCGGAGATTCAGATGGAGGTGCTTAAGGTGCTCTTTGGAACACGTCTCCAACTGGAAGCAACTCAACTGAAGATACTCTATTCCCCAAATCCCCCGTATGACGTGATGTGTACGCCGACCATGTCCCTAGAGGAAATTCAGCGTTCCAAGTTGCTGTCGCGTATGGTGGATGTCTTCTACAACTGTGAGGCTCTTCAGAAAGCATTTCGGTTGGCTGCGGTGGATGCTGCCTTCCTTGCGGGCTTTCTCGCGTACATTGAAGCGCACGGTTTCACCACGGGGGCTGCGCCTCAGCTCAAACGCCGCTTTCTGTGGCTGGCGGAATACTGCAAGGGGAATGAAAACGTGCAAGATGAGCTGGCGGTTAGCTGGCTCAAGGAGGCCTTCACCCCAGGCGAAGGACCATCAAAAGGCGCATGTTTTGTTTCCGAATTACCACCGAATGCTTCTTTGCTTGAAGGTGACGCGACCATAGCCACCCACCAGGGTAGCCATATCGTTCGCTACAAATCGTTTTATTTTGTTTATAATCGTGCTTTTGCGCCAAACAAGGCTGTGGGGGTTTTTTCAAGGAATTATCGACTGACGGGACGATGGGACGACGGGACGATGGGACGATGGACTATTTGAAGTAATTTCTTTGTCCCGTCGTCCCCTCGTCCCCTCGTCCCATTACCCTCTGCTGAAAAAAATACACTTCCCAATTTGCAAAGAAATTGAAAGAGTATATATTATTAGACGTTTTGAAAAAAGAATGCCTGATGGTGTAATGGTAGCACAACTGATTCTGGTTCAGTTTGTCTTGGTTCGAATCCAGGTCAGGCAGCCATATCCTTTTAGAGGCGTTTCAGCTAAAGACTGAAGCGCCTTTTTTTTACCAGCCTGCGAATCTATGGGAAACACGACAGAGTTGACGCCCGCGATGCGGCAGTATATGGAGGCCAAGAAGGGGCTCCCCGAGAAGACGATTCTGCTTTTCAGGATGGGGGACTTCTATGAGCTTTTCTTTGACGATGCCAAGACAGCTGCACCCGTGATGGAGGTCATTCTGACAGCGAGGGCGGGCGTTCCTATGTGCGGCGTGCCATACCACGCCTTGAAGTCATACGTCACCAAGCTGCTGGAAGGCGGCTACAAGGTTGCCATCGCCGAGCAGCTGGAGGACCCCAAGCTGGCGAAGGGACTTGTCAAGCGCGATGTCACGCAGATTATCACCCCTGGAACCTGCATGGAGGACACTATGCTCCACTCAGGGCAGAGCAACTTCCTCATTTCCATGGCGCAGAACAAGGAGCTTTACGGGCTTGCCGTCATGGACTTGAGCACGGGTGACTTCAGGGTTACGGAGTTCAAAGGCAAATCCGCACTGGAAAACGAGTTCAACCGCCTCCAGCCCTCTGAGTGCATCATCAGCAACGGCTGCCATGAGCAATACACCCAGGAGGGCTTCCCCGATGTTCCCGCGCACTTGACATGGACCACCGTCGATGACTGGTCCTTCGACCTTGAGATGGCTCGCGATTCCCTTTGTCGCCACTTCAACGTTGCCTCTCTGGACGGCTTTGGCTGCCGTGGCATGACGCTGGCCGTCTCCGCCGCAGGCGCGTTGATTTCCTACGTGCAGAACAGCCTGCGGCGAGATTTGAACCATATCACCTCCATGCAGTGCTACAACACGGATGACTGCATGACCATCGACCGCATCTCCCAGCGCAATTTGGAGTTGGTGGAGCCGATTTTCTCCGACGGCAAGGGCAATACCCTGCTGTCGGTGCTGGACAAGACCATCACGCCGATGGGTGCGCGACTGCTCCGCGAGTGGATTCTGCGTCCATTACGCTCCAAGCCTATGATTGAGGAGAGACTGGATGCGGTGGGTGAACTTGTCGCCAACCCCATGCTGCTCTCTGAAATACGCGAGCTGCTGGCGCGTGTGCGCGATTTGGAGCGCGTCATTGCGCGCCTGAACCTCGGCACTGCCAACGCAAGGGACTTGCAGGTGCTTGGGCGTGGCTTGGAGGAGATTCCAGGCATCCGCGCCGTCGTCGCCGCCATGTCCGCCAAGCTTTTCACAGAACTCTCCACCACGATGACTGATGAGAAGGAGGTTACGGATTTGATTGCGCGTGCCATCGTCGATGAGCCGCCGCTGGCCATCAAGGAGGGCGGCATCATCCGCGAAGGCTACAATAGCGAGCTGGATATTCTGCGCCGTGCCTCCACCGATGGCAAGCAGTGGATTGCTGAATATCAGGCGCGCGAGGTTGAACGCACAGGCATCAAGAGCCTCAAGGTGCGTTATACCAAGGTCTTTGGCTATTTCATCGAGGTCACCAAGGCCTTCCAGGACAGAGTGCCTGATGACTATATGCGCAAGCAGACACTTGTCGGCGCGGAACGTTACATCACTCCTGAGCTCAAGGAGATTGAGGACAAGGTCATTGGCTCCGATGAGAAGAGCATGGCCCTTGAATACGAAATTTTCCAGCAGCTTCGCACGGAGATTTGCGCGAAGACTGTCGATATCCAGAACAACGCTCGCGCCATTGCACAGCTGGACACGCTCTGCTCGCTGGCGGAAACCGCCATTCGCCAGCAGTATATCCGTCCTGAAATCAGCGAAGAGCCTGTGCTGCGGATACTGGATGGGCGCCACCCCGTGCTGGAGGTCCGCATGACCAACGAGACATTCGTACCAAACGACGTCGATTTGGACACGCGAAACGCTCAGATTGCCATCATCACGGGCCCCAACATGGCGGGTAAATCCACTTACATCCGCCAGGTGGCTCTCATTACGCTAATGGCGCAGATGGGCAGCTTCATCCCCGCGTCGTATGCGGTCATTGGCCTCGCTGACCGCATCTTTACACGTGTAGGCGCCGCAGACGATTTGAGCCGCGGCCAGAGCACCTTTATGGTGGAGATGGTGGAAACAGCGAATATCCTGAACAATGCCACACCTTCTAGCCTTATTATCTTGGACGAAATCGGGCGCGGCACCAGCACGTTCGACGGGTTGAGCCTCGCCTGGTCGGTGGCGGAATATCTGCACGACAACAAGAAAGTCAAGGCGCGTACCCTCTTTGCCACTCACTACCACGAGCTGACCGACCTTGCCATTACGAAGAACGGCGTTCGCAACTTCAATGTCCATGTGACGGAACAGGGCGAGAAAATCACCTTCACGCGCAAAATTTTGGCAGGCTGTGCGGACAAGAGCTATGGCATCCACGTGGCGCAGTTGGCGGGCCTCCCCAAGGCGGTCATTTCCCGCGCAAAGGAGGTGTTGACCAACTTGGAGAATGATGACCTCAACACGGAGGGCACACCCCATTTTGCCCGCCCGAAGCATAAGAAGCAGAAGGATAACCCCGACCAGCTCATGCTGTTCTGATGCCCAAAACAATACAAGTAAAATACACGGCCACTCAGAAGATGCTGGATGACATGGCGCACGCCGAGTACGACACGCGTCCGTATGGATGGTTGCGCCGCTGCTGCGGCATGGTGGTGGGCTTCATTTTGATGCTGGTGGCGTGCATCTCCCTGTGGCGTCTCTATCACGCTAGCTTCGATGGCGGTCCTGAGATTACTCGCCTTCTGCTTTGCCTGTTTCTAATCCAGCTTCTAGTAGGGGTTGTTCTGCTTTTTCACAGACCCCTTTCACTCTTCCTGCGCCGCCGCGAACTACGCCGCCAACTCGGCAAGAGCTTTTCTTTTACGCTGGCCAACGAAGGTATCGGTGGCAAATCCCTCGGCACCTCTCTGGTGCTCCCTTGGTCATTCTTCAAAACTTCTGTCGTGAAAGAGAAAGGCGTCCTATTGCGCTACAACAAGTTGTGCTACTGGCTTCCACAGTCCGAATTGTCGCAGGAAGCAGTGGCGCTCCTACAGAAGGTACTCCCGAAACCATGAGGGAAACGACGTGCACCGTTGTTTGAACGGTACAATTTCAGGTCGTATTGCGCACTGTAATTTTCTTTCCCCTAATCTGCATTTTGCAATTTAGGGGAAATTTTTAATCCACTTTTTTTCTTTCCCCTAATCTGCATTTTGCTATTTAGGGGAAATTTACGACTACGGTTACTATAATCGTTTAGAAAAGATTGTCAAGGTGAAATACATATATTCCACTTTCTTTGTGATTTCAATCATCTATTGACAAACTGGCAAGTTTTTTCGATCGCTTTTAAAGTAAAAGTGGCAAGAAAATCGGACCATATTTCTTAAAAAGTGGCAAGAAACCCGACCACTTTGAATGGTCCTCTGCGGCAGGGGGGCGGTGGGCGAGCCCCCCATCGCTTGTGCACGCTCTTTTATGTCATCATCGTTGTGGAATTGCAAAAGCGCCATGGATTGTACACGGTTTCCCGACGACGAGCTGTCGTCGTTACCTCCTGCGTCGGGGTTACACCAAAATTGCATCAACACAGTTGCCATTTGTCGTTTGCGTGATATAATATCTAATGTAGATGATTGTTTTTAGTATCCACCTGCAAATTTTAAGGAGAACATTATGGGGTATCTGATAGCCAGTGAAGCAGAGGCCAGGCTCGCGAAAGTCCGTGAAATCATGGAGAAAGAGGCTCTGGACATCACGCTGATTTACTACGATGAATCCAACATCGGCAATGGTTGGTACTTGACGGGCTGGTGCCCGCAGTTTGAGAGCGGTGCAGTTCTGATTCCGCGCAAGGGCACTCCGATGCTGCTGGGCGGTCCCGAGAGCGAGCCATTTGCCAAGCAGGACAGCGCCATCAGCGAAACGCGCAACTTCCCCGTCTTCATGGTGCCAGACGAAGAGTATCCCGCCGCCACCATCATCGATTTCCCGAAGCTCTTTGCCGAACTGAAGGGGAGCGTCGGCGAAATCAAGCGCATTGGCCTGGTTGGGGCAGGGCGCATGCCTCACGAGTGCTATGTCGGCATCGAGCAGGGCTTCGCGGGTTGTCAGCTCGTCGATATCACCGACGCTTTCCTCAACCTGCGCTACCACAAGTCCTCGTGGGAAATCAAGCAGATTCGCTCTGCATTCCTGCTGGCGGATGCCTGCTATGACGCCATGAAGGCGGCCATCAAGCCAGGTGCCTCCGAAATCCAGGTGGCTGCGGCTGGTGAATACGCTGCCCGCAGCAAAGGCGCGACAGGTTTTGGCTTCTCCGCCATCGTTGGCAGCGGAATCCGCTCCAACGCCGTCGTTCCCACCGCCACCACGAAAATCATGCCTGACGGCGAGACCGTGATGATTGGCATGGCCCCCAAGGTGAACGGCTATGCAGGTGTCATGGGAGACTACCTTCCCGTCAACGGCGAATACACAGCTAGGCAGAAAGAGTGCCTGAAGTACCTCCGCGAGGCCTTCTGCCTCACCAAGGAGATGCTGAAGCCTGGTCTCGTCGGCAAAGAGATTGATGCACCTGCCCGCAAGTACTTCAGCAAACTCGGCTTCTCCAACTACTTGGTTTGCCCATTCGTGCATACGATTGGCCTGCTGGAGGCGGAGTCCCCCTTCTTCGGCCCGAACAGCACTGATGTCTTGGTGCCAGGCATGACCGTCTGCGTCGATGTCTCCTTCTTCGGGCACCCCGAATTCAACGGCTCACGCATTGAGACGGGCTATGAAATCACCGAAAACGGTCCCGTTGCGTTCAGCGCGAAGATGGACGCCATCCACACCAACCTGAACATCTGATGCATTGCCTTAGGAGGCTTTAGCTTCTAGCCACTAGGGCTCTTGAAGCCCTCATCTACTGGAAAGTAAGGCAACTTGTGCTATATTAATGTATTGTCGTATTTATTGTTTTTTTCAACCATCAAAACAGAGGAGACTGAATCATGCGTTTTGGAAAATTAGCAGCCGTTCTCATGGCGTGCGGCCTTGGATTCACGGCCACAGCCGACCAGATCAAGCTCACCAATGGCTCTACCATTGTTGGTACCGTTGAGCAGGTTTTCGAGGGCAAGGTCAAAGTCAAGACCGACTTTGCAGGCGACCTGACCATTGACCAGGCTAAGATTGAGTACATCAAGACCGATGCAGAGGTGAATATGGCCACCGCCACGGGCAAGTCCCAGGGCAAGCTCTCCGAGGCGACTCCGCTTGTTGGCGTCACCGCCCTTTGGCCGATGGGGGCCGCAGACCCCACCCTTCCCAAGCCCCCAGAAGGACGCAAATGGAAGTATGAGGCCAGCATCGACATCACGGGCAAGACTGGCAACACCGAAAGGGCCTCCCA
>JAEEGL014988518.1_pt1 | contig 15662 bp, 13 predicted proteins | sample 9134231 | NCBI WGS metagenome assembly JAEEGL01 (sample SAMN16246548, study PRJNA631951) | gut metagenome | biome: gut microbiome; feature: rumen; material: fiber-attached | host: Bos | place: Iran: Karaj | collected 2018-10
GAGCCATTTCTTGCCTTAAAGAACAATGCAGAAGAGTCTTTCTTTTCTTCTTCCAGTTTCGCTGCCTGCTTTTCTTTCTCAGCCAACAGTCTCTGTTGCTCTGCTTTTTGTTTTGCTACGTTTTCTATTGAATCCTTAGTGCGCTGCGCCTCTATCTGTTCTTTTGAAGGTTGGTTATACCATGTAAAACCAAATAACACGGCTGCAATGAGCACAAATCCTATAAGAGTATTTTTATCCACTTGTTAATTTTGTTTTTTTGTTTGATTTGCAAAGTTACAAAAAAAAATCCTTTGTTTTACATTTGTAACGTTTTTTATAGAAAAATATAAATAAATAATGATATTTTTTTCATTATTTTATGGATTATAAAATAATTTAGAGTAACTTTGTACAAAATTACACACCAATATTTAAACGATGAAAGTAAAGACGTTATATTTTCCTTTATTTTTTATTCTGTTATTTCTTATCGTGCAACAACTTCCTGCACAAAGCAGAAAGAGAAACGCAATTATTGACGACATAGTAAAATCATATACCGACTCTTTGAATTTCTACAAGAAGAAGTGCGACTCCTTGAGACTCGTTAATGATTCTGTTATGCAATCTATGGGTTCGCCAGCAGACAACAAATATTTCCGTCTGTTCTCACCATTAGCATACTATCCTGACATTGCAAATCGTGCACTCAGGATGGATGAGTCACAAGATTTCGACAACGCAGCTGACCGTAACCTTCTTCAAGTGTATTTGAACAGGCCTGACCTCGTAGAGTATTCCTCTACAGACATTCCTGCAGGCACAAGTACAGAAGAGGTAGGCATTGCGCACCAACCCGAGCGAATAGAATTAACCAAGCAGGTAAAGAGCGCTACGCCATCTGTAAAAACAGACGTAGAGTCCAGCAATGTCGACCTAGTTGTCACAAGGCCCAACTTCTGGACATTTCACGGAGACTACTATCTGCAATTTCTGCAAAACTACGTATCAGAGAACTGGTACAAGAGCGGTGCTAACAGCTACTCTATGATGGGCACCGTCACATTACAGTATAATTACAACAACAAGCAGAAGGTTAAATGGGATAACAAGTTAGAATTACGTCTTGGATTCCAGACAACAGAAGCTGACACAATTAACAAGTTCAAGACATCTGACGACCTGGTAAGATACACGTCAAAACTTGGTCTGCAGGCTCATGCCAACTGGTATTACACCATGCAGCTTATCGCCCAGACTCAATTCACAAAAGGTTTGAGAAACAATAACGACTATGTGTTCTCAGACTTCATGTCACCGTTCACATTGAACGTATCACTTGGTATGGACTACACCGTAAACACGAAGAACAAGAAACTGACAGGAGCCATACATATAGCACCTTTCGCGTTTAAGTTCAAATACGTGGACAGAAAGTACCTTGCTGAAAGCTTCGGTATCTATGGAGGACACCGCACGTTAGAGGATTTCGGTTCTCAGTACACCATAGACCTCACATGGGCTCCTGTTAACAATTTCAAATGGAAAACACGTATATATGGTTACACCACGTATCATAAATACGAGATGGAATGGGAGAATACGCTGACCCTGCAATTTAACAAATATATATCTACCTGTTTGTATCTTTATCCTCGATTTGATGACAGCGTCAACCGGGTAGATGACCACGGCTATATTCAATTTAAAGAGTATTTCAGTTTTGGATTCTCTTATTCAATGTAGTTTATACAGGATGGCATCAATTGATAACAAAGAGTTAGAACTAGCCTGGGAGATAATATCTAACACTGACACGCATCTTTTTTTAACAGGCAAAGCAGGTACCGGAAAAACAACATTCCTACGTAATCTCAGGACCTCGCTGCCAAAACGCATGGTGGTTGTTGCCCCTACAGGTATAGCCGCCATAAATGCCCAGGGAACTACAATCCATTCTTTCTTCCAACTGAGTTTTGGACCACAGATACCCGGCACGCAACAAAAAAGCAAACGATTTCAGTTCAGGAAACAAAAGATACAACTGATACGTTCCCTTGACCTTATTGTAATAGATGAAATCAGTATGGTCAGGGCAGACACACTTGACGCCATTGACCATGTCTTACGCCAATATCGCAACTCCAGTCGTCCTTTCGGCGGAGTACAAATGCTAATGATAGGCGACATGCAACAACTTGCACCTGTAGCAAAAGAAGATGAATGGAGGCTGTTAAGTCCTTATTACTCTTCGCCTTACTTCTTCTCAAGCAAAGTGCTGCAAAACACAGACTTCGTTACCATAGAACTGAAACATGTTTACAGACAGAACGACCCCGTATTCATAGACCTTCTGAACTCTGTACGAAACAACTGCGCCACAGCAGACACACTGAAGCATTTGAACACGAGGTACATACCAAACTTTTCTCCAAAAGAGGAAGAAGGCTATATTAGACTTACCACCCACAACTATCAGGCAGACATCATCAACGAAGAAAAACTGAAAGCACTGAAAAGTGCAGAAATAACATATAACGCATCCGTAGAGGGCGATTTTCCGGAACTCGCCTACCCCACAGATACCACCCTGAGATTAAAAGTAGGAGCACAGGTGATGTTCGTAAAAAACGACAGCTCACCGGAGAAAAGATACTATAATGGTATGATTGGCAAGGTGACAGACTTAAAAGCCGATAAAATAATCGTCTGCTCTACCGATGATGGCCACACAATAGAGGTTGACCAGGAGAAATGGGACAACATTAAATACACACTAAACGAGGACACACAAGAAATAGAAGAGAATGTGGCCGGTACCTTCCTGCAGTTCCCGTTAAAAACAGCCTGGGCTATCACAATACACAAATCACAAGGTTTGACATTTGAACATGCAATCATTGATGCACAACACAGTTTCGCCCACGGCCAAACATACGTTGCTCTGTCACGATGCAAGACTCTTGAAGGCTTGGTATTGTCACACCCTATACCCCCGACGGCAATCATAAGCGACAATCTGGTGCAAGAATTTTGTAAAGACCCCAGGCATCAGCAGCCTGACGCACAACATCTTACAGAACTTGAAAAAAGCTATTACCTTCGAATAACTGAGGACTTGTTTTCTTTTGACAAAATACATTTCCCAATAAAAGACCTCTTAAGAATTCTCAGAGAATTCTTCTACCATTCATACCCCAAGCTATACACTTCTTGGCAAGATGCAGAGGAACGCCTTAAACAACCGGAAATCATAGCATATAAGTTTCATAAACAATATGAAAGACTTATCCTGAACACACAAAACATCAAAGACGACTCTGGTTTGCAGGACAGATTAAAGAAAGGGGCAGCATACTTCAAAGAAGATATTTCTTTCTTGGGGAAGCAACTTTCCATCACAAAAATACAGACAAACAACAAACAAGCAAGGGAACGCCTGACAAATGTAATACAAAACATATTATTTGAATACAGGCTGAAAACAGAACTTCTCAACTATGTCGCAGAGAATGGGATAAAAACAAATGAATATCTGAAATACAAAGCTACCATCTCGCTGAAATTAGAAAATGACGAGACGCTGAAAGCCAAGCATTTTGTAAAAAAGAAGACAAAATAACTTATTAAACATCATTTTTTTGTCTTTCAATTGGCTATATCAAAAAAATAATGTAACTTTGCATAAATTTTCAAACAAACAACAAAAATGTTATTAGACAAGATAAATAATCTCATCACGGAAATCGACAGCCTACATGCCGACACCGTAGAACAGATAGAGGCACTACGCTTGAAATACCTGTCAAAGAAAGGTGAAATCAGCGCCTTAATGACTGACTTTCGCAGTGTTGCACCAGAGCAGAAAAAAGCTATAGGCGTAAAGATTAACGAACTTAAGCAGTTAGCTTTTGACAAGATTAACGGATTAAGGAATCAGCTTGAGACTTCTGACGACAAAGAGTGCTTGTCTGACCTTACCAGAACACCGTACCCCACCCCACTGGGCACACGTCATCCTCTGTCTATCGTCAAGAATGAGATTGTAGAGATATTCCAGCGAATGGGCTTCACTCTTGCAGACGGGCCAGAGGTGGAAGACGACTTACACATCTTCACCAAGATGAACTTTGCCGCCGACCACCCTGCACGTGACATGCAAGACACTTTCTTCGTTGAGGAAAGCGCACTGAAGGATGTCACAAAGAACATACTCCTGCGCTCACACACATCCAGTGTCCAGGCACGTGTAATGGAAAAACAACAGCCACCAATACGTGTCATCTGTCCTGGCAGAGTGTACCGCAATGAGGCCATCACAGCTCGCGCCCACTGTTTCTTCCATCAGATTGAAGGATTATACATTGATGAGAATGTATCATTCACTGACTTGAAACAGGTAATGCTGACTTTTGCACAAGAGATGTTTGGACCTGACACAAAGATACGCTTGCGCCCATCTTACTTCCCATTCACAGAACCATCAGCAGAGATGGATATCTCATGCCATATCTGCGGAGGCGTAGGATGCGGATTCTGTAAGCATACTGGATGGGTGGAAATACTCGGATGTGGTATGGTTGATCCTAACGTACTGGAACTCTGTGGAATTGACTCAAAGAAATACAGCGGTTATGCATTCGGCCTCGGTGTCGAGCGCATTACCAATCTTAAATACCAAGTAAGTGACCTGCGTATGTTCTCCGAAAACGACAAACGTTTCTTGGAGGAGTTTACTGCAGCAAACTAATGGCTTGACTTGTCACGCATAATCAAGTGACACCCAATGGGGTTGACTGGATTTGACAGCGGGCAGGAATGGTACGTAAGCATGCGGAGTAAAGACTGTGTACTCCATAATCCCATCGGTCAACAATTTAATTGGCGAAAACAACTACGCTCTCGCTGCTTAATCGAAGTATAGTAGATTAGCTTTATTCCCTTGCAAGGCGAGGGAACGAGACATCGCTCAGAGCCCACTCCTTGAGGCTGATTGGTCAATGCGGTGCAATAATATCGGGGATAGTCGTTGGCTTGCCTCGCACCATCGATGAAAATCTTGAGGCTAAGGCGGTACTTGGTGGTCCAGGTCTTGGTATCGCACTAAAACCGAAGGCTGGAATAAGCATGTAGAAAGCGTGCGGTTTCACCGTTTGGACGAGGGTTCGAATCCCTCCAGCTCCACAAAAACAGATGCAAAAATGAATATTTTTCATTGCATGCATCTGTTTTTTGTTTTTATATTTTATTATTTGACTTATTTTTGTTAATTTTGCATATAACATCGTGTATTTTCGCAGGTTTAAGGAAATACATTACATAAACATCTATACCTCAAAGACATACCGTATCATTGAGGATTATTTTCGTATATATATGTTTACAACTCTACTGAATTAAATTACTAATATCATATATGAATCCAGCAGAAAAGATTTCTCACATTACACCAAAAAGAAAGTGGTTTGACGTTGACATCAAAGGCATTTGGGATTACCGTGACCTTTACAAGTCATACATTCGTCGCGACTTCGTAACCACGTATAAGCAAACCATTCTCGGTCCTTTGTGGTACTTCATCTCACCTATCTTCACCACTATCATGTATATGTTTGTCTTCGGCGGACTCGCAGGCATCAGCACCGACGGACTGCCCCAACCTCTGTTCTATATGGCAGGCATCACACTGTGGGGCTATTTCCAATCCTGTTTCGGAGCATGCACCAACGTATTACGTGGTAATGCAGGAATATTCAGCAAGGTTTACTTTCCACGTCTAATAGTACCCTTGAGCTCTATTACCTCCGCCCTCATACGCTTCGGCATACAGATGTTGATGTTTATCGGGGTTTATATCTATTATGTTGCATTCAAGGGATTTCCTGTATCCCTGAACTGGACACTCATATTCTTCCCCGTATTTGTACTGATGACAGCATTTATGGGAATGGGCTTAGGACTTGTAGTATCATCTCTTACCACAAAATATCGCGATTTGAGTTTCCTTGTAGGCTTCGGAATGCAATTGCTCATGTATGGTACTCCTATCATTTATCCGTTAAGCTTTGCTCCAGCCCAATACAGACAATACATAGAGGTAAACCCTATGACACCAATATTTGAGGCATACAAATACAGTCTCTTGGGTAACGGTACATTTACCGCCACAGGACTTATCTATAGCACCGTTTTCATCATCGTGCTCATGACTCTCGGCATCCTCATCTTCAACCAACAAGAGAAACAATTCATTGACACTGTATAGGCAACGAGAACGAAAACCGTAACAGATAGCATGCCTTGGTTTGAAAAAAAAGGAATATGCGATCAACTTCGCAGAGCCGTAGTATCCATATCCAGCAACATTGCGGAAGGGGCTGCCAAGCCCTCTGATATAGATTTTGCTCGTTTCCTTGACCAAGCATTAGGTTCTACGTTTGAAGTTGAAACTCAACTACTAATATCTAAAAATGTAGGTTACATAAAAGAGACTCAATACAACGAATTGTTACAGCAGAACATCAAAATAGAAAAACAACTTATAGGATTAATACGGTCTATCAGAATAAAAAAAGAAACAAGACTTAACGGAGCATAGTTTTCGTCTTCGTTTTCGTCTTCGTATAAATCATATGGACAAAAACATCGCAATAGAATTCCAGGGCGTAGGCAAGCAATATCGCCTTGGCCGCGTAGGCACAGGAACCCTACAACATGACCTTAACCGCTTTTGGCAAACCACCATACTTGGTAAGGAAGACCCATACCTGAAGATCGGTGAGGTCAACGACCGCAGCGAGAAAGCACATTCCGACTATGTATGGGCTCTTAAAGACATTAACTTCAAGGTAGAGCAAGGCGACGTTGTCGGCATCATAGGTAAGAACGGAGCCGGCAAGAGCACCCTGCTGAAACTGCTCAGCCATATTACTTCACCAACAACAGGCGATATCTACTATCGTGGCCGTATAGCCTCACTCCTTGAGGTCGGTACCGGTTTCCACGGAGAGCTCACCGGCAAGGAGAATATATATATGAACGGTGCCGTCCTCGGCATGACCAAGCATGAAATCAGACGCAAACTTGATGACATCATCGAGTTCGCCGGCGTAGAGAAATACATCGACACCCCGGTAAAGCGCTACAGCTCAGGTATGACAGTCCGCCTCGGCTTTGCCGTCGCCGCCTTCCTCGAGCCTGAAATCCTTGTCGTTGACGAGGTCCTCACCGTCGGTGACGCAGAGTTCCAAAAACGTGCCATCGGCAAGATGGATGATGTAGCAAAAGGCGGAAGGACCGTATTGTTCGTAAGCCATAATATGCATGCAGTAAAAAACCTTTGTAAAAGTGGCATTTTACTTAAAAACGGTCAACTTGAATATATCGGTACATCTGAAGAATGTGTAGATCGCTATCTTGACACTAATATTGAAGACATCATTTCACATACAATTGTCGAAAAGGAACATCGTACGAAAGCAGAATGCGATGTTGTACACGATGTTGAAATGCAAGAAATCACTTTATTAAATTCTAATCCTAGTGAGATGGCTACAGACGAACCTATCTGCGTAGAATTACTAATGAAGCGTAATAGCAGTCGCAGAACTGAATGTCAATACTCCATCGTTATTACCGACACAACAGACACAAAGGTCTTAAACATTGTCAGTGAAATGATGCCTATACCATTAGATCGTGATACTTATAAGGTTCGCTTAACTGCTGACCATCACGGTTTACCAAGTGGAAGGTACAAAATACATATTGCAATAGGTAGAAAAGACTTTTCTGGCGCTCTTATCAATTACGACATAGCATTTGATCTTCTCTCATTTGAAATAAAATACATTACAGCTACAGAGAAAAAAGAGTACTTCCGATATGAACGTTCATGGGGAATTATTCTGCACAACAAAGAAAATATCAAAGCAGAAATAATGTAAAGACCTTATACGTATTAATTTTCCTAATAAAACGCTAATGGAACTAACAAAAGAAGAGATATTACAATTAAAAGGAATTGCTATCATCTTTATTGTTGGCCATAATTTACTCCGTATTTTGAATTTTCAAGAATGCAATGAATGTAACTTCTTCATATCTTTTCTTGACTACCCCCTAAAATGGTCAATATTTCCATTTCAAATATTTCTATACTATGGATGGATGTTTCTGCCTGTTTTTATATTCATAAGCGGAATTGGGTTACAAAAAAAATATGAAAACGGGGCCATCATATGGCCAAAATATATCTTTTGGAACTTAGGAAAAATAATTATACTATTTCTACCATGTTTTATTATATGCGTACTATTAGGATTAACAGGATTAGTAAATTGTCCTCTCACTAAGCGAGGTATTCTACTACAAGCGATAGGAATAACGAATTTTCTATATCCGACGTATTATTCTTGGCCTGGTGTATATTGGTACATAGGACTAACATTACAATTATATATCCTTTTCCCATTTTTACGGAAACTCTCAAATAAACAACTAATAGCAACTATTGTACTACTATGCTTATTTATGCAAATCTGCTGCATAATAAACATACAACAAATGGTTCTATTACGCAAGAATGCAATAGGATGGCTTCATTTATTTCTGTTGGGAATTTTATGTGCAAAGACTAACGTAAAAACGAACTATGGGAATGCAATAATTGCATCCCTTTTATTATTAACAATAATCACAAGTTGTAACAAATACACTTGGATAGTACCCGAAATATGTAGTCTCTTGGCCTTTATATTATTATTTAAAAAAATCAAATAAAAATTTCTTATACATATAGGTCGTATTTCTGCTGCAATATTTGTAGTACATCCCATATTAAGACTTTTTGTTAAACCTTACGAAGGAAATCCTACATTCACATTCCTCACATTATATTTCATGTCGTTCCTATTTGCAACTTTTATCATAGCATATATATACAATATTTTTTTTTCAATGATTAAACACATTCTTTATGATAAGATTTAAAACATCAATAATTATTCTTTCCATTATATATGCATTACCTGCAATCATACTGACCATTTCTGGAAGTGAATTCATAACAATAGACGCAAAGCACAGCATACTATATGCAATATGGTGTATATCTATCATCTCCGTACCAATAGTAATCAGTTCTACAATCTACCAGATCTACAGGCACATAGGATTAGCCGTGTTAGCTTTTTTTCGTTTTATTGTATTACTCATTTCTTTAATCACAACCTATTTAGCTATATTCTATCACTCTAGTATAAACTACAATATCATTTCACTTATAACTGGTACGAATTGTAGTGAAGCATTAGAATTTATAACTACATATATAATAAATAAGAATACAATAATTCTCACTTTACTATTCCTAACCATATATATGGTTGACATTATACTCATAAAATATCTTAGACATATCAAATTCATTCGTTCCAAGAAACTAAATATTATATTTATTATTATATGTTTATTTCTTTCATTCTGTGTTCCTATACAAATAATCCATTTTAATTATTTCACATCAAACTCTAGCAAGAACATCAACAAACTACGTGAGGACAACAGTCTTATGCTTTATGACCCTATATGTTGCCTATACAACTCTCTACTGCAATTTAAAAAAAACGAAAAAGATTTTGAAATATGCTATACAAAATGTGACATAGAAAAAGTAACTATTACTAATAATGAACCTAAAAAAATTATTTTAATAATCGGAGAATCACACAATAAATATCACTCATCTCTTTACGGGTATTCTATGCATACCAATCCTCTTTTGGAAAAAGATAGCGTAATTGTTTTCAACGACGCAATTTCTCCACGCCAAATTACAAGCCACTCACTAAAAGCGTTTATGTCCTATGCTGATTATGGAGAAGCAGAAAAATGGTATGAGCATTCTTTGTTTCCAGCAATACTAAAAAGAAACGGATATAATATTACATTCTATAGTAATGAATTCCCCTTTTATGGAGAAAACTCTCCCTGGAACTCTGAAGCAGGATTTCTTACTGATGGGAAAATCAGCAAAAAACTATTTTCAAATCAGAACGACTATATGTACAAATATGACGAGCAGTTGATTTCTGAATTTGAGAAGAAAAGGGATACATATGAAAATGGAAAACTAAATTTGATAATTTTCCAACTCAGAGGCCAACATTTCACAGCAAAAGATCGTTTTCCTTCAGACTATGCAAGATTTCATACTCGTGACTATTATAAACGTATCAAACTTACAAAATCTGAAAAACAAGAAATAGCGGATTATGATAATGCTTGTCTTTACAATGATTACATCATACATCGAATAATATCTATGTACAAAGAACACGATGCAATTGTGATCTATTTCAGTGATCATGGCGAAGAAGCGAATGATTACAGAGCACATACTGGACGGGACTTTGGCAAACTGACGGCCGATGGTATCCATTGTTTATTGGATATTCCTTTTTTTATCTACATCACAAAAAAATATGAACAGAACCACCCTAATATCTGCAAACTTATAAAAGAAGCCAAAAACAGACCTTTTACAATTGATCATCTACCTCATTTCATAAGTCACATTACTGGTGTATATACGAAAGAGTATGATAAACGAAAAGACTTCATACATCCCCTTTACAACATCAGAACTAAACGGACTGTACTGGAAAATCTTAATTATGACAGTTTAGTTTCTAATTACACTACATTTAAAATAAGCTATGGCTATTAAACTCTTAAAATATACTATAAGACTACTATTTTCATTCTTATCTATAGCAATCGTATGTGGAACGATGTTCGCTGCTCAACATCCAGGTTGCTACTATAATAATTTTATATTATTACCAAACTATTTTTATTATTCTATATCTATACTTCTTATTCTATTTTACATATATAGAGTAAAAAGTTATAGTGTTAAAAACCTATATATAAAAAAATTTAATTTTATTACAACTATAATAGTATTTTTTATACTTACTGTAGCTCTAAGTATTGCATTATGGATACCAGCAGATATTCAGAGCGATTATCTTAATATACACAGCTTTGCTATTGATTTCCCAAACACATTTAATATAAATTCTTCTTTATACAAGTATTTCCTGATTTTTCCATATAATCTACACGCAGGAACATTATTTGGCATTTTCTTTCGAATATTCCATTCATGGCGCGCTATAATAATAATAGAAATGCTTTTTACATTTACAGCTTGCATTTTAACAGCACTTACTGTGAAAAACATTACAAGAAATAAACATCTTGCTCTAATAGCATTCATGATTTCTGTTTGTTTATTGTGCTTTAATCTTCGTGCAGCAACCCCCTATACTGACTGTTCTGCTATGTTATGTCATACTACAGCATTTTACATCTACACATCAAGAACAAGGAATAAATTGCAAATACCACTAATTATAATATTAATAGCATTAGGCACTTATTTAAAAGTAACATCCTTAATAATCATAATAGCTATAGTAATAGTCGAGTTTATATACAACTACAAAAAATTATATAGACCTAGAAAACTACTTATAATAGCATCTTATACTATTATCTTCATAATATTATTACGAGGTCTTCCTGTTGTTACATATAAACTATGTAATTTTACTCCAGAACCTGATAAAGAGTTGCGTCTATCATATTTTTTATATCTCGGACAAAATACAGAAACACATGGAACAGTTGCGCATAACAATGACTGGGCATACGCTAATTCTCTTAAGACAGCAAAATCTCGTGACCTAACGTTGTTTAATGGAGCATATAAACGTATTGTAGAACGAGGTGTTGTTGGGAATATAAAATTCATCATAAATAAACTAATTGTATCATATAGAGACGGGCTTTTGGACCATCATGAACGTCATTTGTTACCAACAGACTACAAAAGAACCTCTAACACTTTAATTGGACAAATAATGTTGTCTAAAGGCCGATTCTTTCAGTTCTATGCAGGGATAGAACAGATACTATGGAATTCGACTCTATTATTATTACTCGGAAATTCGTTATTTATACGAAAAAAAAATATCCTCACGACAGCCATTATATTTACAGGTTCTGTCGCATATATACTCCTTTTTGAAAATCGGGCATGTTATGTATATATGTTTGTGCCCTATATCATTATTCTTGCAATGCAAACATTGAAGATGCTAACATTATTACGTTCCTATTATATAACAAGACTAAATACTAACATCTTTAACCTAAAAACTCTGCTCAATAGTCAGGGATCTCATATCTAATATGAAAAAAAAGAAATTAATTCTACCTTTCATTATTATTATATTACTATGTCCTTTTTTTTTATTATATCACAATAAACCCATTCATTTTTCAATTGATGATGTAAATGCGTGTATGATTAACTTAACATGTGACAGCGATAAATACAAGTCTATTTTTGAAGAACCTTTCTTTGCAACTCTGAGAAAAATGCACCAACGTACCGGAGCAAAATTCACACTTTATTTATATGAACAAGAAGATAATTTCACACTTAACCATTTTCCTAAAAAATATTATAAAGATTTCCAAAATTGTAGCAGTTGGTTACGTTTTGGATTTCATGCACCCTTTCCCAAAAGCACAGCCGATTCAACACTGTTCGTAACTTCATACATACGAACAAAAGACATTATAACTGAGAAATTGGGAAATCTGCACACCGAAATATTACGTTTGGATTATTTTTTTGCTACTCCAGAAGAAATTAAAGCTTTACAAAAGAGAAATGTAACGACCCTACTTAGCGCTGATGACAACAGAATTAGCTACTCTTTATCAAGAAAGGACAATGAACATCTCATTGAAACTGAAATTCTTGAAAAAAATGGCATGACCTATAAACGCACAGATGCACGCATCGAAAAAACATCACTTCTACCTACTCTTATATACAATGTAACTGATGATGAGTTGTTTTTGTTCACCCACGAGTGGTGCTTTTTTGAAAACACAAAAGAAATAAACGTGTACTTATTTTTCTTCTACCTAACAGGTAGTACATTTACATACTAATGACAAATATAAAACGCCTCCTTTAAAATATACCATATGGATAAAATAAAACGATTTATAGATATAAATGTCCCTGTCACAACATGTACTTTACGTTGTGATTATTGCTATATCACCCAACATAGATTGTTTGAAGGTCCACTACCATCATTCAAATATCCTCCCAAGCATGTTAGAAATGCACTATCTATAAAACGTCTTGGAGGAAAATGCCTTTTAAATTTCTGTGGCAATGGAGAAACATTACTCGCTCCACAAATTGTAGAATATGTTCGAGAACTACTTGAGGAAGGACATTATGTCATGATTGTCACCAATGCTACAGTCTCAAAAAGATTTGAAGAATTAGAAAAAATTCCTAAGCATTTGTTATCGCATTTATTTTTTAAATTTTCATATCACTACACACAATTAAAAGAACGTGGACTCTTAGAAACATTCTTTAACAATGTATGCAAAATGCGAGACGCAGGTGCTTCTTTTACATTAGAAGCAACGCCTTCTGATGAATGGATACCATATATTGATGAAATGAAACAAGTCGCTATAAAATATGTTGGAGCAGAAAACCACATAACAGTAGCACGTGATGAACGAGACAGTACAAAACTCCCTATATTGACAAAAATGTCCAAAGAGAAATATATAAAAACATGGTCAGTATTTAATTCTACGCTTTTTAATTACAAGATGTCTATATTTGAGAATAAAAGAACCGAATTTTGCTATGCAGGAGCGTGGTCTTTGTTTTTAAATTTACAGACAGGCATCGCACGACAATGTTATAAATCTGATTTCGTTCAAAATATTTTTGAAGACTTATCAAAACCAATAGAATGGAGAGCTATCGGTAATAATTGCAAAGAGCATCATTGTTACAATGGACATGCTTTTCTTACATTAGGTTTAATACCTACATTAAAAACACCTACATACGGAGATTTACGCAACCGACTTTGCCATGATGGCAGTGAATGGTTACAGCCTGATATGAAAGCTTTCATGTCAACTAAGCTATACGAAAGTAACAAGGAATTCAATTGGTGGCAGAAATGGATAACAAACATGAAGAACCGTCATATTGGCTTACGTTCTAAGATTATATCAAGGATACCCTTTTTACATTAACATATAGTATATAACTCAACAATATAACACCCTTGTTTTGGATATTTGCGCGAAACAATATGAGCTAATAAGAACTGCCTTAGTTCCACTCATAAACAATGACTATATCTTCATTGATCTACCATACTATAGTAACATTGGAGATAGTTTGATTTGGAAAGGTACGGAGACACTTCTTGCTACACTCCCATATAAGTGTCTATACAAGGCTTCATGCAAGACTTTTAAACATATAGACATTCCAAAGAATGTCATAATAATAATGATGGGAGGGGGTAATTGGGGAGATCTTTATCTTATTCACAATGAGTTTAGAAGAAAAATTGTTCAAAGCTATCCCAACAACAAAATAGTCATACTTCCACAAACCATATATTATGAAGGAGCGCGAAATGCCCGATTTGATGCAAAAGTTTTCAGAAAACACAAGAGATTAACCATCTTTGCTCGCGATAAATACAGCTATTGGTTTCTTAAATTATTCAGGTTCGGTAAGAACATTAGACTGTTACCTGATATGGCTTTCTGCATCGATAGAGATTGGCTGAGTACTTTTGCCGTACCATCAATTGGGAAAAACCTACTGTTCAAACGACTTGATAAAGAAAAGACTGAAACCATTGAAATTGCTAATTTTGGAGAATACGAAACATCTGACTGGCCGCTTTACACAGAACCAGACCCTCTTAGAACTATACTATATACTCTTATAAATGAAGGTAAATATAAAGAGGCTGACGACTATGCGAAAAACGTATATCTTCCAGAACGCGTTAGAGTCGGCATTGAACACATTAGCAAATATGAAAAAGTGTACAGTAACAGATTACATGGTGCACTTCTCTCCATATTATTGGGTAAGGAAACATACATCATTGACAATTCATACGGAAAGAATAGTCAGTATTATAGCACTTGGTTAAAGAACACGAAGAATATACATTTGGTTAATGTCTCCAAAACAGGTGACATTCATAGAACAATCCGTTTCATGTTCCATGCTATACGTGGTTTGCTTACTTTCTAACGATAACATGCAACATTATGGCTAAAGCTGAAATAACTAATAAAATGATATTCGTTTCCTCCGGCATTGAGACTGTTGCACAAGAGCTACACATCTCAACGACAGAAGCATATAAACGAATGAAAGACATCCATTTTATAGATGGTTTCATAATTTCTTGTTATGATGCTCTACACACACAAAGCCGGGAATATGTTACTGAGTTATTACTATACACGATCCTTCTACTCTGCTATACACTTTCGGAGACAGATACATTGTTGATGATATAATATTAGAGATACAGAACTCTGGCAAAACAAAATATCCGACATAATGCAAGTTTCAATTATCATACCTGTTTACAACGTAGAGACTTACATTGAGAATTGCCTACAATCAGTTGCTGATCAAACATTCAATGGAGAGATGGAATGCTTGATAATAGATGACTGTGGACAAGACAACAGTGTGTCTATAGCTGAACAATTCACAAACAACTACAAAGGAA
>JAEEGL015120879.1_pt1 | contig 15662 bp, 8 predicted proteins | sample 9134231 | NCBI WGS metagenome assembly JAEEGL01 (sample SAMN16246548, study PRJNA631951) | gut metagenome | biome: gut microbiome; feature: rumen; material: fiber-attached | host: Bos | place: Iran: Karaj | collected 2018-10
ATTCGACCGAAGGCACGCCGGTGATCACCTCCACAGATTCGATATTCGATGATGCGATGTTGTTGGTGGTGCTGCCGGATACGCTGCCGGTGCGCCCGTTCAGGTCGGAATTGGTGAAGGATGCATTGCTGGAAATCCTCACTCCATCCACCTCTATGGCCGTTCCGAAGGCGGCGCTGCCGCTCTCTCCGCTGTTTCCCCGGAGGAAGATCTGCTGTTCGTTTGTGAGAGCGGGGGAATCCTTGCCCGTTGCGCCTCCGGGCAGCAGGCGGGAGATGTCTGCAAGATTCATCAGCTGCACATGGTCCAGGGCGGTCTTGTCGATCGTTCGGGAGGTGGTGGCGGAATTGCCGTCTTCCTGCGCTGTGACAACTGCGCCTTCCAGGGCCAGATTGTCTGCTTTCAGGGATATCTTGAAATTGGTGATGTCCTTGGAGATCTGGATTTCCTTAGTCCAGGTGGCATATCCGAGGCAGGAGATCGAGACCGTATTCTTGCCGGCCGGCACGTTATTGATGCTGAAACGGCCTTTCAGGTCTGCTACGCCCCACTGCTCCGTCCTTTCCAGCACGACGGTGGCAAATTCCACCGGCGCCCCTGTTTCATCCAGCACCGTTCCCGCAAAAACGCAACCCTTCTGTGCATGCGCGCAGAAGCAGATAAAGAAGATTCCTGTCAGAATCAATGTCGTTTTGCGAAGCATCGGTAAATCAACTACTACTCACAAATATATGTATTAATAAAGAAAAACGGGCAAAAATGCTCAAAAAATCATAATTAATGATTATCATTGCAATATGAAAAGAATAATCCGCGCCGTTCTTGTTTCCTCTTTCCTGTGTTTTTCCGCGACTCTTTCCGCAGACGAGGGAATGTGGATGATCCATACCGCAAAACCCTCCATCCAGGCCATGTCCAAGGCCGTTGTGGCCATTGATTTCATGGGCACCGGAAGCTTCGTTTCGGAGGATGGCCTGGTGATTACCAACCATCACGTCGCCTATGCCGATGTGTTCGCCCTTGGCACGAAGGAGCATAACTGGCTGGAAGAAGGGTTCTGGGCCCGAAGCAGGGAGGAGGAACTGCCTGTGAAAGGCCGCAACGTGCAGCTGCTCAAAGAGACCATCGACGTGACCGAGGAGGTCGAGGCCCTCGTTGCAGACGGGACTGTGAGGCCGGGGGCGATGATGTCCCGCAAGCTGAGCTGGATAATGGAGAAGCGCTATTCCGAGAAAACCGGCCTGGAAGCTGTCTTGAGCGGGGTTTGGAGGGGCACCAGATACTATATCTCCCTATACGAACAATACCGCGACGTGCGCCTTGTGGCCGCTCCTCCGGTCTGCCTGGCAGCATTCGGCGGCGATGTGGACAACTGGGAATGGCCCCAGCACAAGTGCGATTTCGCCATCTACCGGGTATATTGCGGCCCGGATGGAAAACCGGCGGACTACTCTCCGGAAAACGTCCCCCTGAAGACTCCCGCACATCTCAGGATTTGCTCCAGGGGCATCAAGGAGGGAGATGCGACTATCCTGATTGGTTTCCCCGGCAGGACCAGCCGATATGCATCCTCCGCCAGGGTCAACTATCTCACCGAAACTGAACTTCCCATCGTCAGTGGCCTCCGCGCGAAACAGATGGAGATAATCTCCGCCTGGATGGACAGGGACCCCGAAGTGCGCCGGAAGTATGCCGACTACTACTTCGGCCTCTCCAACTTCCAGGAACTCGCCCTCGGGCAGATGCAGTGCAACAAGCGTTTTGGGGTGATAGAGAGCAAGCGCGAGGAGGAAGCCAGACTTCAGGAGTGGATAGATGCCGACCCTGCCCGCAGGGAGAAATGGGGCGCCATGCTCGGCCAGACCAGCAGCAAGTACGAGGCTGTCCGACGAGCCCAGGAAGATGTGATATGGTACCGCGAATGCATCTCCAGGGGAACCCGCCTGCATCCTATTGCATCCCGGTCCTCTTCGTTGAGGCGTAAAGCCGATTCTTTGACCGTGGTCAGGAACATCCGCGCGGACAAGCGCAATCTCGGCGAACTGGATATGAGGGTGGAGAGGGACCTGATCCGCCTGGCGATTGAGAATTATTACGAGCACGTCAGTCCGGAAATGCTGGCCCCTTACCAGAAGGAACTGCAGGAGCGTTTCGGCAATGACTACGATGCGATGTGCTCCTATCTCTGGGACGGCAGCTGGTTCGCCGATTCTGTCAAGCTGGAGAAATTCCTCATCCCCGAGGAGAGACTGGCGCATTTGGAAGAGTTCCTGTCGGATCCCCTAGTCCGTTTCTTCGGGGACGCCAAGATAGTGGACTTCAACAACAGAGTCACCAGGCTTCAGGGAAAACCTTCTTTGAACGATCTCAGCGTGGAGTACACCCATGCCCTGTATGCGTTCCGCGAGGCTTCCGGCATAGCCCAGTATCCTGATGCCAACAGCACGATGAGGGTGAATTTCGGCACCGTGAAGGGATACAGCCGCGAAGACGGGCTGGACTGCAGGTGGTACACCACCATGGCCGGAATGAGGGTGAAGCATAATCCTGACGTGCATGATTTCTGCCTCATCCCCGACTGGAAAGCGGTAGCGGATACTGCTCCCGCCACTCTTAAGGTGGATTTCCTGACCGACAACGACAGCACCGGGGGCAACTCCGGCTCACCTGTACTGAACAAGAAGGGCGAGTTGATCGGTCTGCTTTTCGACGGGGTCAAGGAATCTCTCGCAACCGATTTCTACTTTACAAAAGATTATAACCGCAGCGTCTGCGTCGATATTCGCTATGTGACGTGGGTGCTCAAAAACTATGGGAGGATGGATTCCGTCCTTTCCGAAATGGGTGTGAAATAAACGATTGACAATATGGCAAAGAAATCTACAATCCGCAGCAACTGGCCCAAGTACGTTCTTCAGTGGGGCACGCTGGCTGCTCTGGTATTCTTCCTCAGCGGACTCGCTGCCAGAATATTCACAAAGATGGAACCTGCCAATCCGGAGGCATACTGCCCCTTCGGAGGGCTCCAGGCGCTCGCAACCTATTTCCAGCGCGGCTCACTGCCTTGCTCGATGACCACCATGCAGATACTTATGGGCATAATCCTGGCAGCTGCGGTCATCCTGCTGAGCAAGCTCTTCTGCGCATATCTCTGCCCGGTCGGCACCGTGGAAGATTTGCTTATGAAGGGTCGCAAAGCTCTTAATATCAAGGGAATAGAAATACGCAACGGCAGCATTGCCGATAAAGCGCTCCGCATAGTCAAGTACGGCCTTCTCTTTGTGGTGGTTTACTTTACCGTGTCTTCCAGCGAACTCTTCTGCAAGAAGATCGACCCCTACTATGCGGTCGCAACCGGGTTCAAGGGAGAAATCACCCTCTGGATGAGCCTCACGGCTGTTGCGATAGTAATCCTGCTGGGATTCTTTATCAACCGTTTCTGGTGCAAATACATCTGCCCTCTCGGAGCAATCTCCAACACCCTTAAGTTCTGGACCTGGCTGGTGGCCCTTGGCCTGCTTTGGTGGGCTGTGTCGCTGGTTGGCATAAAGTTCAGCTGGGTATGGATTCTTGGCTCCTTCTGCCTCGTGGGGTATCTTCTTGAAATCCTGCACGGGAAGCCCAGGATGCAGATAATGCATGTTCTGGTGGACCAGGACAACTGCGGCCGCAAGTGCTATTCCTGCCAGAAGAACTGCCCCTACAGCATCGACGTTCCTTCTTTCGGCAAGTCTGTCACGTCCGTTGATTGCACCCTTTGCGGTGAGTGCGTGGCATCCTGCCCCACCAAGGCCCTGCGCATAGGCGTGGCGCCCTCTTCCAAGGGCTGCGGGTTCTCCCGCTTCATCCCGCCCATCATTGCAGTGGTCGCGGTTGCCCTGGCGTTGATTTTCGGCGGCAAGTTCGAGATTCCCACCATCAGCGAGACCTGGGGTGTGGAAGAGGGCATGAACCTGAAGACAGTCAAGGTTTCAGGCCTGAAGACAGTCAAGTGCTACGGCAGTTCCATGGCATTCAAGGCCAGGATGGAGAAGGTGCCGGGAGTGCATGGGGTAAAGACCTATGTCGGAAGCCATACGGTGGTTGTGTCGTACGATCCCAAGGTGACCGATGCCGAGAAGGTGGAATCCAAGATATTCGTCCCTTCCCATTTCAAGGTCGCCACCCCGGATCCCGAGGCGGTGCCGGAACTCAAGATAGTCACCCTGCGGGTGGAGAAGATGTACGATAAGATGGACCTGAACTACCTCGGGCTCCAGTTCCGCGGCGAGGACAAGGGCATCTACGGAGTAGAATCCGAATATGATTGCCCCGTGGTGGTGCGCGTATTCATGGATCCCGCCCAGGAGGCCGACGAAGCATGGTTCAAAGAGATAGTCAACCGCAAGGTCCTGATCATGCCCGTGCATGGCGGCGGCACCAAGGAAACCCCTGTGGACCTCAAGTTCGTGAAGATGGAAAAAGAGGTCGGAAGCATCTCCACGCCCGAATTCCTTCACCTGATGTTCAATCCCTTCAAGGCTGAGTACAACGGCAGGTATCCTTCTGGAGATACTACCATAGTGCGCAAGCGCGCCCAGGTTTATGAGGGCAAGCCCCAGTATATCCTGGAGTTCGAAGACAACCGTTACGAGAAGCCCATCATTACCCGCAATCTGCCTTTCCTGAGCAACCATATTTCCAGGGAAGAAGGCGTGATAGGGACTTACGTAGTGCTCAATGAGAACCTGAAGCCGGCCCTGCAGATCCGTTTCGCGGCTCCTGCCACGGCCGAGCGCATCTGGGAGCTGATGACTATGGACAAGTGGACCATCACCCGGAAGGGCGAAGAGACGATAGAAGACGCCAGGATCGCTTTCGACAAGCCGGGAGTCTGCAAGGAATATAAGAAATGACTAATAGATAGTCACGGGCCCAAGAAGCCCCGCTGATACCAGAGGATGGTCGCGCCGCAGGATGAAACGTCTTGCGGCGTTGTTTTCATTCCCAAGAGAGCGGACGTAATTTCCCATCATGGTGGTTACCCGGATCTCAATCGTATTGTCCCCTTTATGGAACAGACCTCCCGTTTCGAAAGTGGAATCCCCCCACCAGCGTAGGCCGGCGTCCTGCCCGTTGATCCGCAGTTCTGCGATGTCGCATACGCGCCCCAGATTGAAGTATGACGGGATCTCATCACCAAGGGAGACGCGTGTGCTGTATGTGGCGGTCCCCATGAACGAAGGGTATGTGTCTTTCAGGTCGGCAAGGGTGTCGCAGCTGAAGCGTATGAGGGTATCTATCTGAGGATTACGCAGTTCCACCATCCATCCTTCAAGCGCTTTGCCATTTTTGATAGGCAGATGCTTCCACTCGGGGACCTTTCCTCCCAGACGGCTGAAGGAAATCACCACCGCTTCGGATGGACCGAGTTCGATCTCCGCCCGGTTGCCGTCCATCTTCAGGGAGTACCGTTTGCCTTCGGAAGGATCGTAAACCCAGGCCTTGCGACCTCTGCAAATCCCTGCATCAAATACAAGCCCGGTTTTCTGGCGGGCGGAGAAACTGGCGTTGGCAAAAAGGAACCAGTGTGACCCGTCATCTGCCATGTAGTGGTTCTGAAGAAGGAAGCGGTCCGGCTTTGCGATGCTGACAGCATGGGGCAGACCGTATCGTTCCTGGATGTCTCCGTACCACTCCAGATAGGCGTTATCTTCCGCTTCAGGCAGAAGGACGAAGGTGTCCGGAAAGGATGCGCGGAGCGCATCAACCTTGTCTTTCACGATTCTGTCACGTGCTTGGAAATCCTTGAGCCCCAGAGATTTATTAGGGTAACAGCCCACACAGAACACGTGCCCGCCTTTCTCCAGAAATTCTTCTATCTTTGCCAGAACGCCTTCGTCTATTCCTTTGTTCTTGACAAGGAACAGATGCCTGTAAGCCTTTGGACCATAGCAAAGGCTGCCATTGCTAACCTTCATATCCCTCAGGACTCCTTCGCTCACATAATCCGCTCCGCCTCCGTTTTTGTGCGCCGCTTCCCAGATGAGGGAGGTGAATGGTGTGTTGAGTTCCACAGGGAAGGGCTCGTTCTGGGCTCCCAGTTCACTCCAGAGATCTCCGTTTGCGGGAAGTATGGCTATGTCTGAGACGGGGTCCACATTCTGGAGTATGGCGCAGAGCCGTGCCCTGTAGTCGTTCAGCTGCCTTACGTATGGCCACCAGGTGTTGCGTTCGTTATGGAAAGTGCCATACTGCACCCAGCCGGGAAACGGCGCATCCGGAGGGGAATAGTTGAATCCATGCCATACCGAGTGGGTTATGCCTGAAAATGCAGCCATGTCCGACCCCACTTTGATGAACTCCAGCGGCACGTTGAAAACCTTGTATGTATTGGTCATCTCTTCAGCGCTCACTATCCTTTTTCCGGACAGATGCGCGGCGGAGGATACATATTTGTTGACCATGGTGTAGGCGCGCCCGCGCCTGTAGTCTGAATCTCCCATCTCCTCTCCCAGCCGGTGCTTCAGCCAGTTCGTGGTCCAGGATTCGCCTTCGGGATAGTCGTATCCCAGCGATGAGTCCAGAGGCCAGAATCCGCGTCCGTATGCCTGCGCGCGGGCTTTTACGCCTTTTTCCTTGCACCAGGACAGGAATGTGCGGGTATAACGCTCATAGTTGAGTTCCATGCGGGTGATTTCAAAATCGTAGCGTGCACGCTGCACCTGCTGCTCGAAGTCCGGGGCCCTGGCGGATCCATATTGGTATTTTGAAACGTCTCCCAGGCGCCCCATCTTGAACATTATGTAGGGGAACCAGGGCATGATGTCGTAGCCGCGCCGGCGGAGGAACTCTTCCGCGAAGTCCGCCGTCCAGTTGCAGCCTTCCAGCTCCATGTTATCGACAAAGAAAGCGCGCAGATGGCTGTTGAGCGGGCCTGTCCCGGCCTCGATGGCGTCAGCCATATTGTCCAGATACCTGCGAATTGCCCCGGCGTTCATGTAGTCTATCTGGCTTCCGGCGGCACCGGGAGCTCCATTGATGACGCTGGCGAAGGAATCGAAACGGATCAGGCTGTAAAGCCACCATACTCCATCAGGGACATCAATCTCCAGGATTTCCCCGTTGAAACGGTCGGTGATGTCCATAGCTTCATCCAGCCCTCCGATGCCCTGCGGGACCAGCATCACCCTGAGGATTTCCGCAGTCCGGCGGGGATTTGTCACCGTAGTGAGGGGATCGGCCTGCCTTATCAGGGCGAAACGGGAAACTTCAAGATGCTTTACGGTGAGAGAATCCGCAGTGGTGATGAGTACGGATGCCCTGTCTTCCTGGGGCAGGCTTTCGGCTCCGAAAGGCCATCCGGAACCCACCAGAAGGTCGCAATGCATGCCGAGCGCCTTAGTCTCGTCGAATGCGGCCTGAAGGCATTCCAGCCATTCCGGGCTAAGGTAATCGAGGGCGTTCCTGCCAACGGTATCGGCCTCGGAAGGAAACTCTATCGGACTGATCTCCACCCCTCCAATGCCCGCATCCTTCATGACGTGCAGCTCGCGTACTATCTCTTCCGGTTCAACTCTGTCTCCATTCCACCACCAGCGCGCAAAAGGCCGCTGCTGCATTGTGGGATTGAGGAACTGCCTGTCTATATCTTTGGCCTTGACTGGCTTTGCCTGCATCTGGAGCGAGGAAAAAGCGAGTATGATGGTTATCAGCTGGATGGCGTGTTTCATATTTCAAATATAAGAGAATTTTAGTATTTTTGCGTCCGACCAAAGAAACAAATGTATATCTGATATGGTAAAAGTTGAATTAGGGGGCTGCGGCTCCTTTGTTAAAGAATCCGTTTATAAAGACTATGTGGGCAAGGCCCTTGATGCATTTGATGTGCTTCAGGGCGAAAAGGGCGCCGGTAACGATTTTCTAGGATGGAAGACACTTCCTGTAGATACTCCGGAGAGCATGATCGCCGAGTTTGAGGCCATCAAGGCAGACTGGAAGGCCCGCGGAGTTGATCTTGCGGTAGTCATAGGCATCGGCGGAAGCTATCTTGGCGCCCGCTGCGCCATCGAGGCCCTGTCCCACCAGTTCGTCCGTCCAGAGGGAGAAATCCGCGTGGTCTTCGCAGGCAACAACCTCAGCGAGGACTATCTCGCGGAACTGATGGACCTTGTGGAGAAGAGCAATGCGGCCTGCGTGGTCATTTCCAAATCAGGTACCACCACCGAGCCTGCAGTGGCTTTCCGTATCGTAAAGGAATATCTTGAAAAGAAATATGGCAAGGCTGAGGCAGCAGCGCGCACCGTAGCGATCACTGATGCAAAGAAGGGCGCTCTCAAGACCCTTGCAACCCAGGAAGGATATCGCACTTTCGTGGTGCCGGACAATGTGGGAGGCCGTTATTCCGTGCTGACTCCCGTCGGGCTCCTGCCCATCGTTCTCGCCGGATTCGACGTCCGCGCGATGCTCAAGGGCGCCGCAGATGAACGTGCTGAACTTCTCAGGAAAGGGAAGAAGAACGCCGCGGTGGAATATGCCGCTATGCGTAACCTGCTCTATTCCGAACTCGGCAAGAAGGTTGAAGTGCTGGTGAACTACAATCCAAAGTTCCAATATCTCGGCGAATGGTGGAAGCAGCTTTACGGCGAGTCTGAGGGTAAAGACCAGAAGGGTATCTTCCCCGCATCCGTAAACAATACCACCGACCTGCACTCTGTCGGTCAGTTCATCCAGGAAGGGGACCGTGTGATGTTCGAAACAGTGGTCAAGGCAGAGAAGGCCAGCCGCAGCGTTGTCATCGGCAGCGACGAGCAGAATCTGGACCAGCTCAACTACCTTGCAGGCCAGCATGTGGAGCATTGCAATGCCATGGCAGCCCTCGGCACCAAGCTCGCCCATATCGACGGTGGAGTGCCCCAGCTCGAGGTTTCCGTGGAGAAGATAGACGAGTATAACCTCGGCGCCATCTTCTATTTCTTCGAGTTCGCCTGCGGTATTTCCGCCTATCTGCTTGGGGTTAATCCTTTCAACCAGCCCGGCGTGGAGGCCTACAAGAAGAATATGTTCGCCCTGCTCCGCAAACCAGGTTACGAAGCAGAGACGGAAAAGATTCTGAAGCGTATCTAACCTACTGCCAGACAGCTATCTGGGCCAGCAGTTTTTTGGAGAAATCCTCCGGAAGCTTGTACTCGGAAAGATCTTTCCGCAGGCTTTCGGGGGATAATTCTTTCAGGTACTTTTCAGCGCCGGCGGGATCCTCCGTGATATAGCTGGCGGTGCCGGCGTAGCGCAGGAGCTCGGGGGTGAGCTGAAGATGGTGGCTGACAGCCGCAGCAAATACGACCTTGGCCTCGGGAGTGATGGCGCGCATCCTCTTCAGAACGGCCTTCTGGCCTTCTGTGAAGGCAAACTCGCATTCGCACTCTATGTCCAGTCCGACCGTGGCGGGAGACTCGGCGAGATAAACGGTAGCGGTGAGACCGGCGCCGTCATATCCCCAGACTTCCTTGCCTTCAGCAGCATCCTTTGCTGCAAAGCGGCTGTAAGGGACGCTTCGGCCGTTCACGGTGACTCTAGCGGGAGCGGTGGCCCCATCGAGAACTATGCGAACCTTGCGGGTGGCGTTCATACCCTTGTAACTGCCCTTGCGGGCCGCCACGTTGATGCTGACGCCGTTTTCGGATGTCTTTCTCGAGACTTCGGTCGTGGCGAATGCGCTGCTGTATGCCTGGGACACTCCGTCGTCTTCATAAAGAGTGGCGCGGCTCTCGCCCTTGCCAGGAACCAGCAGGAACCAATTCTCGTTGCTGGCTTCCTGGAGGCTGGTGATTTCGGGAGATGCCATAGGAATAATGGCGCCTGCACGCACGAAGAAGGGATTTTCGTTGATGGTATAGCTGGCAGTGGTCTCGGTGCCTCCGGCGTACATCTTGCCGGTGGAGGTATCGTACCAGTCGCTTCCTGCAGGGAACCAGAGACTGCGGCTGGTCAGGCCCGTCGCGTTGTCGGCAGGCTCGCAAAGCACGGTGGCCAGGATATCATCCCCGAAAAAGAACTCCTCCCTTGTGTCGTAAGCCTTCTGCTCTTCGGGATAATAGTAGTAGAGCGGGCGGCAAATGGAAATGCCCGTGTCGTATGCCTGTCGGGCAGCTCCGTAAATATAGGGAGAGAGGGTATAGCGCAGGCGTATTGCTTCGCGCATAGGCTCGAAGTGGTCCGGGAAGACCCAGAAGCGCTTCTCCATGCTCATATCCTTGGTGGAATGGGTCTTGAAAATAGGAGTGAAAACCCCGCTCTGGAGCCATCTGGTGTAGAGTTCCGGGTCCGTGCTCTTGCCGCCCCGGCGCTGGATGTGCCCGCCTATATCGTGGCCCCAGTAGCCATAGCCCACATTGGCTGCGGTGGCGGTGAACCAGGGCAGGTAGCTGAGCACTTTCCACGTGGCATAGGTGTCGCCGGAGAATCCTACCTGGTAACGGTGGCTGCCTATTCCGCCCCAGCGATGGTAGATCATAGGCCTGGGGGCGTCCCCGCCGAGAGATGCGCTGCGGCGCGCGATATCGTTCCAGAAGGTGTAGTTCAGCCAGAAAGTGTTGCTGAGGCCCTTTACATAGCGGCTGGTCATATACTGCTGCCAGTCCAACCACCAGAAGTCCACACCCATCTCTTCCATGGGATGAAGCACGGAGTTGAAGTATGCGTCCGCCCAGGCCTGCTGGTCCATTCTGAAGGGGGAGTAGGGCTCCACAATGTCGTGGTCGTCGGTGCGGGAGAGATAATCCTTTACGAAGCGCTCATATGGCTCCTCGAAATTCTGTATGCCTGATGCGGGATGCAGGTTGAGGGATGTCTTGAAGCCGTCCAGATGAAGCTGGCGCAACAGGTTGCCGGGATTAGGGAAGAGTTCCTTCTTCCAGGTGTATCCGGTCCAGCCCCTGCGTTCGTTGGCATAATCGCGGTCCAGGGACTTGGGGCGCCCGCCCATCTTCCAGGTCTCGTGCCAGTCCATATCTATAATCATCACGTCCGCGGGTATGCTGAAGTCCCGGAAGTGCCTGGCAAGATCTTCCAACTCATAGTCGGAATAAAGCCAATACCGGCACCACCAGTATCCCAGGGCATATTTCGGAGGGAGGGGAATCTTGCCGGAAATCTTGGTGAAATCCGATACGGCGGCGATGTAGTCGTGCCCGTAAGCGAAGATGTACAGGTCCTGCCTGTCACCTTCAGGACGCTCGGCAACCCAGTACTTCCAGTCCGTATCCACTTTCTCGTAGAGATGTCTGGCGCTCTCGTCGATTATTGCCCAGCCGTCGCGGGAAACCACTCCCTTGTCGAAAGGCTCCTTGGTATATTGACCGGATGCTTTCTTGTCCACGAAATCGAATCCGTCCAGCGTCCTGGCCGTGCCGAGCAGGTTGCCGGAATCATCCATTCCGGGAGTCCATGTCTTCTTGACCGTGCGAGGGCGTCCTTTCTTGTCGGCAGGGCCAGCCATTGTGAAAGTGACTGAGAGGTTCTGCGCATCGAATTTGCCTGGACCCTTGTAGGTCAGGGTAAGGGCTGAGGTGGTGACTGTCACGCGCGCGCCGCTTTTCTTAACCTTGAAGTCGGGCACCGGAAGGTCTCTGTTGACGATTCCCAGGCTCGCCCTGTCTTCGAAAACACCGTCTTCCGCCCATTCCATGCGAATAAGGCGGGGCGTAAGTACTGTAAAACGGGCATTCCCGGCGACCACCTGGGCCTTAGCCTGGGCTACGGGATGAAAATCTTCCTGCGCGAAGGCGCTGGCGCTGATGAATGCTGCTGCAATCAGCAGGAGGGTACGGATGGCTTTCATACTCTATTTGGCTGGGTAATACTTATAAAACTTGGCTATTGATTCCATTCCCGCAAAAAACTGGCTGAGAAGATAACTCTCGTTGGGGGAGTGGATGGTATCCCGTTCGAGGCCGAAGCCCATCAGGAGGGGGTCTATCCCGAGGATCTTCTGCATTTCGGCCAGGACTGCTATGCTTCCGCCGCCGCGGGCCGGAACGGGTTCTATGCCATAGACTTCGGATATTGCGCGGGAAGCGGCCTTGTATGCATCAGAGCCGATGGGAATGAGGAATCCGTCACCGCCCTCGCATTCCTTGACCTCTACTTTTACGTATTTTGGCGCAATCTTCTTGAAATGTCTGGCGAAGAGTTTGGTGATTTCGGCGCTGCGCTGGTTGGGTACGAGGCGCATGGAAATCTTGGCATGGGCGACTGAAGGCAGCACGGTCTTGGCTCCTTCTCCGGTGTAGCCGCCCCAGATGCCGCAGACATCAAGGCATGGACGTATCCCGGTACGTTCCAGAGTGGTATAGCCTTTTTCACCCTTAACTTCCTTAATGTCAAGGAATTCTTTGTATTCTTTCAGATCGAAGGGCGCTCTTGCGAGCATGGCCCTGTCGGCCTTGGAAAGCTCCACGACTTTGTCGTAGAAGCCGGGCACAGCCACGCGCCCGTCTGCATCGTGAAGGCTGGCTATCATTTCGCAGAGGGTGGTGATGGGGTTGGCGACAGCGCCGCCGTAATGCCCTGAATGCAAGTCCTTGTTGGGGCCGGTCACCTTGACCTCAAGATAGCTCAGGCCGCGCATCCCGCAGTTGATTGACGGGACTTTGTCCGATATCATGGTGGTGTCCGAAACCAGGCATATATCGGCCTTGAGCAGCTTCTTGTTCTCTTTCATCCACTTTGGAAGAGACGGTGACCCGATTTCTTCTTCACCCTCGAAAAGGAACTTGACGTTATGTTTCAGCTGACCTGTGGCAAGCAGGTACTCGAAGGCCTTGATGTGCATGAAGAGCTGTCCCTTGTCGTCGTTGGCGCCGCGGCCCCAGATGGCTTCCGCCCCGGTGGCGGGATCCGGCCCAAGCATGGGCTGGAAAGGGTCTGTCCGCCAAAGCTCCAGCGGCTCCGGAGGCTGCACGTCATAGTGGCCGTATACCAGCACGGTGCGGGCCTTGGGATCTATGGTCTTTCTCCCGAAAACCACAGGATTGCCGTCGGTGGATAGCACCTGAGCCTCATCGGCTCCGGCCTCTACCAAAAGCACTGCCAGTTTTTCGGCGCAGCGGCGCATATCTGCCTTATTAGCGGCTTTGGCGCTGATGGATGGAATCCTCAGCACGGAAAAGAGTTCATCGAAGAATCTCTGCTTGTTGGCTTCAATGTATTGTTTCATAAATATAGATCGAAATAATCAGTAACCTTGTCCATCAGATGCACCCTCCAGATCCCTCTCACGTTGTGCTCGGAGCGGGGATAAGGGAAATAATCAAGCTGAACGCCTTTCGCGATGCACTCCTGCGCGAAACTGAGGCTGTGCTGCCACACCACGGTGTTGTCGATGGCGCCCTGGCATATCAGGAGCCGGCCCTTGAGCGAGGCCGCCTTGTTGATTAGGGATGTTCTGGCGAATCCATCCGGATTGGTGGCCGGGGTGTCCATATAGCGCTCGCCATACATCACCTCATACCATTTCCAGTCTATCACAGGGCCTCCGGCAACACCGACTTTGAATATGTCGGGGTAATTGGTGAGCAGGGAGATTGTCATGAACCCGCCGTAGCTCCAGCCATGGACGCCTATGCGTTCGCTGTCCACCCAGGGCTGTTTCATAAGCTTGCGTATGCCAGCCACCTGGTCGGCCATTTCAGCCTGGCCGCACTGACGGTTGATGGCCTTCTCGAAAGCCGCGCCCCGGTTGGAAGTGCCCCGGTTGTCCTGAACATACACTATGTAACCCTTCTGAGCCATAAGAATCTCCCAGAGACGCGCTCCGCCCAGCCAGCTGTCCTGCACCATCTGAGAATGCGGACCGCCGTACACATATACGATTACCGGATATTTCTTTGCGGGATCGAAGCCAACGGGCTTGTAGAGGCGGTAGTAGTTGTCGAAGCTCCCGTCCGCCGAGGGCACGGCCCCTATTTCAATTTCACCCGTATTCAGGTTCGCAAGAGGATCGTCCGCTTCATGGAGAAGATCCGCGCTCTTGCCATCGACACTCCGTACAGCCACCTTTCCTGGCACGTTGAACGAACTCCAGCTGTCTATGAAGCGTGTGCAGCTCTCGTTCAGGCTCACGCTGTGCCAGCCCTCATCGGGTGTCAGCCTCTGCGGCTTTCCAAACCTGGCGCGCTTGAGAGGCTTCTTCCCTATATCTATGCGGAAAAGATGGTTCTCGATGGGGGACACCTCTGCAGAAGTGTAATATACCCAGCGGCCGTCATCCGCCACATACTGCACGTCGGCATCCACCGTGGTCAGGCGGCGGATCGTGCCCAGGGTATCGCAGAGGTAGAGGTTCTTGAACCCGTCGCGGTTGTCGGTGCGGTAGATGAAATCGTATCTGCCCTTGATGAAATGGAGGGGATCCTGGGGTTCCACCCAGGCGGGGTTTTCCTCGGTCAGGATAGTGCGCACGAAACTGCCGTTATCCGCCCGGTATTGGTTCAGCGCCATGTGATGCTGCTCGCGGTCCAGGACCTGGATGAAGATGTATTTGTCGTCCGGACTCCAGCTGACGCATGTCAGGTAGCGCTCTTCGGTGAACTCTGTGGGCACTATGGTGGTGAGAATATGCCCGAGAGTGTCGCAGACGAGCAATGATATATGCTCGGAAGCCATCCCGTTCATAGGATAGCGTATCTGCCGGAGGCTGCCTGTGCGGGTGGTTATATCCAGCAGGGGAAACTGAGTGACGGCGCTCTCGTCTTTCCTGTAAACTGCTATGTATTTCCCTGAGGGAGAGGGGAATACGCCACTGTTTATGCCGAACTCGTTGCGGGATACACTCTGCCCGATGACTATTCCTTCCGCATCTTCCCGGGGGAGTTTCCACTGCGGGCGGGCAGGTTTCGCGCGCCCTTCTTCTAGATTGTCGCCTTCCCAGTGCCATGCCTTCAGATTCGGGTAATAAGCCCCGCTTGCCACGGCATCGCGCATGGTGAGCATCTTGCCGCCCCCGTTGGCGGGGTGGACGGCAATTATCTGCAGTACGGCTGCAAATAGGATCGATGATATCATTCTCCTGTATCTATGGGGATCGTGTTGATTCTGGCAGGGTCGCTTACATCAAGTATGTCGTAAACCACATACTTCTGAACGCCTCTCCAAGGGAGGGCGCCGCGGTATTCCCTGTACTTTACCTGCACCAGCTTGCCGCTGCAGCGCATCAGAGAGTCGGCGACATGATACATGGCTCCGTTGGCCTTGCGCCCTTCGGCGTGCTTGTCCACGGAAAAAGTGAACTCATTGCTTTGCAGGCCGCTGCCTTTCTTGTCATTCTTGAAGCCGCTCATGATCAGGCGACCTTCATAGGTCTTCCAGACCCAGCCTTTGTAAACCACCTGGTTGAGTTCTCCGGCCTTGACGCCGGTGCCGAACACCCAGAAGAAATGGACGAATATCCATCCGCCTGCAATCAGCAGGATGGAAATGATGGTGATGACCAGTATTTTCTTTAAAGTTTTCATACTTACAAATTTAACAAAAAAATTTGCAGGAATTCCAAAAATGTCTATCTTTGCAGTCCCAAATGCTAACGGTGGGTTCGTATAACGGTTAGTACTCGAGATTCTCAATCTCGCAATAGGAGTTCGATTCTCCTACCCACTACCAGATTTCTAACAATTACTAGTAAAAAT
>JAEEGL011088544.1_pt1 | contig 15661 bp, 9 predicted proteins | sample 9134231 | NCBI WGS metagenome assembly JAEEGL01 (sample SAMN16246548, study PRJNA631951) | gut metagenome | biome: gut microbiome; feature: rumen; material: fiber-attached | host: Bos | place: Iran: Karaj | collected 2018-10
CAAATGATAAAACAGGTTCAAAAGGACATTCAAAACATTTTATTTTCATTTTTTATATAATGAAATTCAATTATTAGTTTATACTTTAAATATTTTTTTGAAATAAAAATGAAATTAATTTCAAAAAATTTTTGTGATATAATAATTTTATTTTTATTCTATATTTTAAAATTCATTTTTTTTATTTTTTCATTTCAAATTATTTTTTATTTCATAACAAAATTAACAACCATATAAATAAAAAATAAAATAAATGTCAAATACTTCAATTTCACAAAAAAATGAACTTCATTTAAGAAATGAATTATCTCAAGCTTATATTGACAAAATAAATCAAAGATATTCTCCAAAAATAGAAGAAAATTCATCTTTTTATTCAAATTTAAGGATTGATAAATATATGAAAAAAAATTCGCTTCCTAATAATAAAGAAAATAGAGATATGACAAATATATCGTTTAACCCTTATGAAAGTATTTTAAGTAATAATTTTCAATATCAAAATGAGGATCCTTTTAATACTAATATAGAAAATATTGAATGTAATAATAGTAAATTTGGACCTTTATTTAGTGAAAATTCTTTTGATTTAGATATTTTAAAATCACAAAGAAATAGTGCTAATCCAAATGATAGAAAACAAAAATTGAGAAGTTTTGGTAGTGACAGAGAAATAAAGGATTTAAGAGAAAGAGATAGTTATATAATTGATAATTCAAATTTAGAAGTTAAAATAATAGATGAAAACAGTAATTTAGAAGAAGAAAAAAATATAAATTTAATGAGTAAAAGAAAAATAAGTAATTTATTCAATAATATTAATTATGGACATATTCAAGAAGTAAATGAAGAAGATGAAGAAGATAAAAAATCAAATCTATTTTCTTCACAAACTGAAAATAATAATACTACTTCAAATAAATTTCAACAAAATAATGAAGGGAATAATTTTAATAAAACAAAAAATTCTTCTAATAAAGGAAAATTTAGTCGTTTATCAAAAACTCCTCAAAAAGAGATTAATTTAACTCATTTAGAATCTAAAAAATCATCATTAAATTCATTTTTTAAAATTGAAAAAAAAAATAATGGAAGTTTCAATAATTTTTATAGTGAAGATAATTTTTCTTTTGATAGTGAAGAAAGTAAAAATAATATTGAAAAAGAAGATTATGGAAATAAAATTAACAATATCTATGAAAATAATAATGAAAATAAAAATAATAATGTAAAAGAAAATTATGAAAATAAATTTGAAAATATATATAAAAATAATAATGAAAATATAAATAATAATGAAAAAGAAAATAATGGAACAAAATTTGAAAATATTTATAAAAATAATAATGAAAATATATATAATAATGAAAAAGGAAATAATGGAAATAAATTTGAAAATATTTCTAAAAATAATAATGAAAATGATGAAAATAATAATGAAAAAAGAAATAATATAACTAAATTTAGAAATTTAAATGAATATAAATTTAAAAACATGTATGAAAATACTTATGAAAATAAAAATAAACAATTAGAAGATGAAAATAAAACTGGGGAAGAAAAAATTAAATCAAAAGAAATATTAAAAGATGTTATAAAGGAAATTAATAATATAAATAAATTAATTATCCAAGTTAGTGATAATGATATTGGTGAAAATTATTATTTATTTGAAACATACCCAAAAATTTCAAAAGATAATCAACAATTAAATCTTATTAAAAGAGAGATATCAAAATTTATTGATGATGAAGAATCATATTATTTTCTTTTAAGAAGAAATAGTTTTTTAGATAATAATTATTTTGAATATAAATTATCAATTGACTCATCAGGATATGATAAGATAAAAACAAATAAAAATTATTCAAGGAAACAATTTAATTTATTAGAAAGTGAAGATATGAAAATTAATCAAATTTCATATAGAAAATATATTTTTAAAAAAGGAAATATAATAAAAATAAGTGAAATTGAAGATATAAAATCTTTAATTTATAAAATAGGATTTAAAAATTATAAAAATCCTATTTTATTAGATATTATATCATCAATAACTTCATTTCGTCAAGTTGAAAATGATGGAAATTCTTTTTATAGAGCTTTTTATTTTTCTTTAATTGAAAATTATGTAAATAAAAATAAAAATGAAGATTTAATATTTATAACAAATGATTTAATGAAAACATTACCAAAAGATATAGATAATTTTGATAAAATAATAAATGTTATAAAACAATTTAAAAGTAATTATTCATTAGAATTACTTGAAGAAGCATTTAATGACCCTGAATTATTTTTTGATGAAGCTATTATTTTATATTTTCACAAATGTATTGGAGAATTCAAAAATATAACTGATATTAATATTTATTATGAAATTAATTTTGAATTTTTTAAAAATATATGTAACATTTTTGATGTTAATATTGAAATATTCTATTTAGATGGAAATGAATTTAAACCTAAATTTAATAAATGTTTTATAAAATCAAATCAATCAAATTTGGATACAATTACTATATCTTTAGGTTATTTTTTTAATAGTTTTCATATAATTTATACTAAAGATGAACTAAATCATTCTTCAACATTAATTAATCAAAATTTATCAAAAGAAATTTTTATTATCAATAATTTAAGAGAAATTAAATGTCAAAAATGTAGAAATGCAACTTCATCTTTTGTTTTACTAATTAAAACAAAAACAATTTTTTGTTATAATTGCTTAAATTTTTTTTTAAATAATATTCTAATTAATAGAGCAATTATGTTTGTAAAAAATAATTTTATTGATTTAGAATATTATACAAGACCAATTAATATTTTTGACGATATTGAAATAACTTCACAAATTTATTTTTCAATTAATGAAAAATCTATTTTAGATGAATTATATGATATAATTTTAAAAATATGTTTTAATTGTTATAATATATCAGATTCAATTATCATATTAAATTGTAAATGCCAATTTTGTCAAAATTGTTTAGAAAGTTTTATAGATAAATCTACTGATAATTATAAAATATTAAATGAATTTGAAAAAAATTCAAGAACTCCAATAAAATGTTTATGTAAAAGTAATTTTAATTTAGATGAAGCAATTAAATATTCAAAAGGAATTAAGGAAGATGATTATAAAGAAGCAAAAAAAAGATTATTTGATTATATTCAAAATTTATGTTGTATATGTACATTAGAAAAAGGAAGATTTAATTTTATTAATGTAGAATTAAAAAATGAAATCCCTCATTTAATTTGTGTTGATTGTTATGAAGATCTTATTAAAAATAATGATAGTAATATTTTAAATAGAGAAAATGATGATTCTTTTAGTATTGGAAATGGAAATAAAATTGATTGTAAAATTTGTTGTAAAGAACATTATTTAAATCCAACAAACAAAATTTTAAGAAAAAATAAACATAAAAATATATGTTGTAATTCAAAATGTTTTATTTATTAATTTTTTTTATTTTTTAAATTAGTAAATATATAGATTATTTTGAAGATTTTAAATTTAATTTGTTATATGAAAAATACTTTTTAAATTAATAATAATATAATTATTAAATTTATATATAATATAATACATTTTCTTTTAAAAAACTAATATTTTTTTTAAAATAAGTATTTTAAATATATTAATTGCTTTATTTATGATTTTAATATAAAATATTTATATTATTTATTTGTTCTATTGATTTATTTTATTATTAAATAATAATTTTATTGAAAATATTTTTTTTATTTAATATTGAGATTTAACTTTTCCAGTTCCTCCAAGTACAAATGTTTTGCATCTTTTAATTCTATATAAACTTTTCCTTTTACAAACTGAACATTCTAATCTTAAAACTATTTTTTTAGTTGTCTTTGCTTTCTTTCTAAAAATTGGTTTTTTTTGACCACCAAAGCCTTTTTGTTTAGTATCATATCTTCTTTTTCCTTGTGCTTTAGTTGATTCTTTTCCTTTTTTATATTGTGTTACTTTATGTGTAGTATGTTTCTTGCAAACAAATTTGCAAAAAGTTCTTTTGGTTTTTGGCATATTTACCATCTTTAAATAAATGATACAATTTACTTAATTATTTTTTTTATTATTTACTTTTTAATTATACAATTTTTGAATTATTATTTCATATAACAATATTAATCTAATAAATTATTTTATTACTTTGTTTCATTTTTTTGATGAATAATACTATTACTATTAATATATTGTGAAAAAATTATCATTTAAATATATAAGTGAATATATAATTTTATTTATATTAACTATAATTGTTTAATATTTTAAAAATTTTGACTAATATCTTTAAATTGTCAAATCCAAAACTTAATTTCTCTTTGTAAATCTCTTTTTATAATTACTAATTTTTTAATTTGCTTTTTTCTGTTGATTCTTTAATTTCATTTTTATAATTTATCTAAATTTCATATATAGATTTATACATTTTATTCATATTATTCTTAAAAATTTTTCAATTTCATTTAACATTAAATTTTGAGAATTTAATTCAAATAATGTTTTTTGTTCTATTATTGAATCTGTAATTATCTTATCAAAATTTTCAAAGTTTAAATAAAATTCTTTTAATTTTTGACTTCTAATAATATATTTTTTATTCTAATTCAATTTTTCTTTATTCATTAAATTTATTAAATTTTTTATCATTTAAATTAATATTTCCATCTTTTTTATCAATATTTTTTCCCCTTCCAAAATCTTGAATATTTTAGGATTAAATAATAAATTAATAGATTTATCTCTATGATGTTCTTCAAATCAAATTAACCAATTAAATTTTAATAATTCATTCCTTTTGCACATTAAATTATTAATTTAATTAGTTTCTTTTTAGTTTCTTTTTTTAAACTTAAATCATATTTAATAATATTATCCTGAAAAATTTCAGGTTATTTTAAGTCTTTTTGCACATTTTTTTAAAATTATATATTAATTAATTATTTAAAGATTTTTGCAATTTGGGCAATTGTATCTGAATTTAAATTACTTATAGAAATATTATCATTTAAATTTTTATTATTCATTTCAATAATTAAAGAATTTATTTCACTATCTTCTTCCTTTTTTATTAAAATTAAATCTTCTTCTAAATCTGTTCTTAAAGATAAAATTAAATTTTTTATATTTAAATCTTCAATATTTTCAGATAAGGCTATATAATCTTTTAAATTATCATAATATTCTAAATATGTATTTTTCATTTCTATATAAACTTTCTCATTAATTATATTTAATTTATTTATTGTATCATTTAAAGAAGTTTGAAAAAGAAAATAAAATTTTTTATTGTAATTTTTTAAAAATGCTATTAAGTTTTTTGACAAATCATTTTTATTTTTTTCTTTTTTTCCATTAAATATTTTGTTGATTTTATAATTATTAATAATTTTATTTATATCATATGATGTTCTTCTTTGTTTTAAAGAAGAATTAATATTTTGATATTTATTTTTTAATATATTATTTGAAGAATTTGAATTTGAAAAATATTTTATTTTTCTTTTTTTAATTGTAAGAGATTTACATTTTATTTTTTGCTTTTTTTTAAATCTTTCTTTGAAAATCTTTTTATTAATATTTTTCCTTAAATTATCTTTTTGTTTTAAATTATATTTTTTAACTAATTGAATACTATTATTGAAAGAAGTATTAAATTTTTCTATTATTTTATTAGACTCTAATTTAAAATCTTTTTCAGCAAAATTTATATTGATTGTATGATTCTTTTCAATAATAGAATTATTTTTAATATTATTATTTTCGCTTTTTTTTTGTTTTTTTATTTGCATTGATATTATGTTTTGAATCGATCCAATAAAATATAAATGTTCTTTTGAATTTAATTTTGTAAAATATTCTGCTCCTTCTTTATAATATGATAATAATTCTTGGAAATTTTCAATTGAATTATTTGAATAAAAATGATTTTCAGCTTCAAATAATTTTTGATAATAATGTTTTGGAAGTGAATTTTCCTTAATATTTTTATATATTTTTTTATATTTTTTTTTTTTTTCCTCAATTTTATCATTGTTTATCTTCATAATTTAAATTTATAAATTAAAAAAAATATTTAAACCTATTTTGAAGAAGTTTAAATTTATTATTCATTTATAATTTTAAAATTAATAATTTAAAGAATTAAATTTAATAAAAATAAAAAAAAACTAATTATATAATAAATCTTTAAATTATTTTACACAGTCCTTATGTTTATGAAAAAAAAAATTAAAAAAACAATATCATAATTATTACTAATAAAATTATTTAAAATTAAGTTTTGGTACATTACTATTATTATTATTATTATTCTTATTTTTATTATCAGAACTATTACTATTAATTCTATTTTTTTTCCCAAAAGGAAGAATAGAATTTGTATTATTTACTGTATTTTCCCTTTGAAGAAATGGTTTTATTTTATTATTTGTCTTTTTTCTCATTGCTTCTAATTCTCTTACAATAGTTGTAAATTGTTCTCTAATTTTATTTAAAGTTTTTTCTGTATTAATTCTAAAATTTTCTGAATGTTCAACTTCTGCTTTTAACATTTCTTTCAATTTTAAATTATCATTTATTAAATTTTTTTTTGTCTCTTCATTATTTTCATTCTCATTAAATGATTTTATTTGATGTTCTAATTCTGTTAATTTATCATTCATTAATTTTAATGATTCAAAAGTTTTTTCGGATATACTTTTTATACAATCTCTTTGATATATTAATTCTTCTATTGAATTTAAACTGAGGGAACTTTCTTTGAATTTTATAGCATAATTTTTATAATTTGAATTGTCATTCAAATTTATTAATTCAAATTTATCTTCTGATAGATTAAATTGGTTAGAACATAATTTCAATATTGTATTTTTATTTATTGTATTAAAATGGAATGCAGGAAGAAGAATTGAAATATATGACATATATTTAATTAATTTTACAAATAAAAATTCAAAAAAATATTAATTTATTATTTATTTAATTTTATTATTATTAAATTATAGAATAATGATAAATAATATAATTAAAATATATTTTTCAATAATGGAATATTTATTATAATATAATTATTTTATTTTTTTTTACATTAAAAAGTTGTTTATAAATAATATAAAATCAAAATAAATAATACAACTTTATTCTATTAATTAAGATTTATATTAATTAAAAATATTATTAAATCCAATCTTAAAAAAAATAAACAAACAAAAAAATGAAAACTTTAGAAAAAAAAAGAACATTTTCAAAAAAACCAACAAAAAAGAATCATAAAGTTCAAAAGAATAGAGAAGTTATAGCAGAACCAGACACAAACAAAGTAAATATTGATGAAATTCAAGCAGGAAGTAAAATAGAAGCAGATTTAAAAAAATTAAAAAATCAACAATTAGAAGAAGAAAAAATATTTAAACAGACATTAATAAGAAAAAACGACAATGAAAAAATAATATGTTTATCATGTGATGGTAGTGAAACATCAAAACAAGCTTTTGAAATAGCAGCTCTTGAATTTTTACCAAGAATTGAAAATTCAATTTTAGCTTGTACTTATATTTTTAATAGTAGAAAAGATGAAAAATTTAATTGGAGATATCAAAAACAAACAATCATAGAATATTATAAAAATAAATTAAGAGAAAAAAAATTAGACAAAGATAAAAAAGGATATTTAATAATAGAAGATAAAAATCCAGATGATAAACAAGAAATTGAACAAGTTTATCAAATTGCAAGAAAAAACGGATGTGAAGGTTTTATTGTTGGTTATAATGGATTAAAAGGTCCTACATTAAAAAGAGATAATATTGCATTAGGATTACATTATTTATTATCTGAAAGTTCAGTTCCAACTTTTATTATGAAAGATAAATTATTAAGAGGAGAAAAAAATGAAGGTTATAATTGGCTTATTGTATTAGATCGTTCTGTTAGTAATTGTATGAAAGCTTTTGAAAATTTTTTACCTTATATGGATAATAAGAAAGATTGTATTTTTGGTTTGACTATTATTCCATTAAATAGTAATGATCCTTTAAAAGAAGAATTCTTTAAAAAAGTAAAAGAAGCTGGATTTGATGAAGAAGCTCAAATTGGTTATGAAGTACTTGAATTTAAAGATGAATATGCTTCTCTTGTTAAAGATTATGTTAATTATAATAAAGATCATTATTTTGATTTTGTTTGCTTTTATAATAATCAAGATAAATATAGATTCCAAAAAGAAAATAGTGAAAATTATAAAATGATGACTACTATTAATGCTAATATTTGCTTCACTAATAAAGCTTATGTTGAAAAAATGAAATAAAGGGTAATTTTTTATTGAGTTATTTTTTTTAAAATTAATAAGAATTGATTTATTATTAAAAATTATATTTTATTTTGGTAAAAAGAAAAACTATTTTTTTTAAATATTTTTAAAAATTTTTAATCATTTTTTCAGAAAATAAAATAAATTTATAAAATAAAAAGAAATATTTTTTATAAAAAAAAAATGAAAATTTATCTTTTAGTTTTATTAGCAACATTAAATATAATAAATAATACAGATGTAGCTGTAGATATGTTAGCAGTACCAAATGAATGTTCTTCTCTTGGTGGAAATAATCCTCTTATTGCAAAAGATTGTCAAGTTTATGAATTTACCAAAAAATATTGTTGTATGCTTACAATTACATATAAATCTGATGATAGTGATGATGTAGTAAAAACTTCATGTATTAAATTAGATAGTATCAGTAATTCGGCAAAATCAGAAAGAGTTAAGTTTTATAAAAATAATTCTACAAATATTGATGTTTTAATTGAATGTTATGGCAATTTTATTAATAGAAATATATTAATTAATATTTTATTATTTTTACTTTTATTTTAAGATTAAAAAATAACTAATAAAAAAAATTATGAAAAAAAAAGGAATCTCTTCTATAAAAACAAAATTTACAAGAGAAGAACTTTTAGGTGAAGGAAATTATTTCCATTTAGATCAATCAGAATATATTTGTAAAAAAATAATAGACCAAATTTTATTTTTAACATTCCAACAAGTTCGTTTTGACAATGTAAAAGAAATGCAATATGACTACTCAGCATATACAACAATATTAAATTTACAAAGTATAGTAAATTTAGGTTTAATTCGTCCAGAAATAGAATATGAAAAAGAAATAAATTATGAAATAAATTTTGACATAAAACCATCAACAATAGATTCATGGGCATCAAATCAAGCAAAAATGATAAATAAATATGAACCAAAAGAAGTTCCAGTTCCTCCTCAAAAGAAAGAAAGTGTATTATCCCCTAAAAAATATGAAAGAAAAAAAACAATAAAAAGAACATCATTACCAAAAAATTTCGATGAATTATTCAATAAAAATATAGAAAATAAAGATAATAATGTTAAAGAAAAAAAAACAGCACCAAGAGAATTACCAATGGAAGCTTTTCCATTAGATATAGAAGAAAAAGAAACTTTAAATGAAATTGAACAAATGAAAATAAAAGGTTTTAGAACATATTTTGCAGAAAAAGAAATAGAAAATCAAAAAAGGAAAATATTAGAAATGGAACAAGCAGAAAGAGCAAAAGAAGAACAAAAAAAAGTAAAACAAGTAATGGAATTAATAAATTCTTCAAATTTAGTTTCTTGGGATTCAGATGGTAGATTTTTACCATTAAAATATATTAAAGAAAGTGAAATGAAGAATTATCCAGAACCAAAAAGTCAAATTGTTAGAAATGATATTTTTTTCGATACAGATAAATTATATAATTTAGATAAACATGGTCATCAAAAAATGCAAAAAGATATTGAAGTTACTTATTTACCTGTTCAAAAAGAAGAAAGAAAAGAAAAATTTTATCAACCTGATCCTTTAAAAAGTCATAAAATTTCAAAAGGTATTGTTATGGATTTTTATGGTGTTAAAAAAGATGGAGGTGAATTTGATAAAGGTGATGGTAGATTAACTTTTCATCAATTTTTAGATCAATTAGCTTTAATTAGACCTTATGATGTTGGTAATATGGATTTAGAAAAAAATCAAATTGAAAAAAATTTACCTCAAATTGATGAAAAAGATGATGAAAATAATTCAATTAAAAAAAAAGGTACTAATAGTAGTAAAAAAAGTGTTCCTAATTTTACAAGATTGTATTATTTATTTAGAGATGAAATTAATGCGAAAAATGTTGAAATGAAAGGAAAAAAGAAAGGAAATAATATTTTAAAAAAAAAAAAAAGAATTGTTACTTCTAGTTATGGAATAAAAAGTGAATTTGATGGTAAAATTGAAGAAAATTTGAAATTTAAAATTGATGATATTAAAGAAAATAATGATCAAAGTTTATATAATGCTTTAAAAAGTGGTGGACCTGAAGTTTTTTTAGGTAATATGAATAAAGTAGAAACTATTAAACCGGAAAGAAGAGAAGGTTATAATAAAAGTGCTAGAAATAGAAATGTTAAAAGAAATATTCAAAGTGCTACTCAAAGACAAAAAAAATTTTTACCTAAAAGTATTATTAAAGCTATTGATAAAATGAATCAAGAAGATAAAAATGAAATTGTTTTACCTGATATTCAAAATAAAAAAATGACTGGAAAAGGAATTTATGATTCAAATAAACAATAAATATATTTTTAAACAGTATTATTTTTAATATTTAAAATTATTATAATTAATTTTTACAAAAATAAAAAAAGTAAATTTAATGAAGATATTTTGAAGTTAATTCATTAAAAAATAAAATAATAAATTAATCATTGAAATTGAGGAATTAAATTTTAATTTTTTAATTTGAATTAATGTTTATTTATATTAATTTTCCAACTGAATTGTCTCAGCCAGTTATATTTTATTTATATAATTATATAAAACTTCTTTTTTTTTTCATTTTAACTTTTTGTTCATTAGCTTTTTTTTTTAATTGTTCTTCAACTTTTATGTTTTTATCAATTTCTTTTTTATCAGAATAACCATCATTTTTATTATTTTGTTTATTCTCATTTAAACAACAAAAATCATCTTTCATTCCAAAATTTTCATTATTTTCATTAATATTTGAAGTAATTCCCATATGTAAAAGAAGATTATTTTCATTATTTTCATCATCAATATTTTTTAAATTATATATTTGTTCATTCATAGCTTTTCTTTCATTTTCTCTTTTTTCTTTATCAATGTTATAAACATTAATAAATCTTTTTATCAAAGGTAAAAATAATTTACCATATTTCGCAAGAATTGATTTATTTACTCCAAAAATATTATCAATTGTTAATTCATTTTCTTCAATTGGTAATTTTCTACATAAATCTCTTAAACCATTTTCAGGAAAAATATCATCTAAATTTAAAGTTTTAAATCCTCCAGTTAAAGAATCACGTCTTAATTTATCATTTTCTGATTTTAATAAATCTCTTCTTAAAACTTTTAATTGTTGTAATAAATCTTCAAATTGAATTGGATCACATAAACCATAATCTTCTTCTCCATCATCATTAAATCCTATATTTAATATATTATTTATATTTAATTTATCTGGATTATTATCATCAAAATTACGATGATATGAACTATGATATCCTTTTATTATATTTTTATTTTTATTTACATTTGGATTATCATTATTTATTAAAATTGCATTATTTCTTTCTTTTAATACATTATTAAATATATTTTTTTTCTTTTCTTCTTCTTTTAAACCTTCTTCATAATTTGAAAAATTATCTATTTTTTTAAATGATATTTTAATTTCTTTATTTCTATTCATTAAAAAGTCAAATCCTCCATCAGATAATTTTAAAGTCGAATATACATTTTTATTCATTAAAACATTTAATTCTTCATCAATATATCCCCAAATAATTAAATATCTAACAATTTTTGTCAATTCATTTTCATTATAATAATGAAATTTATCTTTATAATTAAAATTCTTAATTAAATCTTTTTTTTCATTGACACCTCTTAAATGACAAATTAAATTTTTCAAAGTAGGTCTAAAATTACTATTACAAACACTTCTTAATAATTCTAAAATAACAATAGCATCTTTTGTACAATCTTTAATCTCACATTTTAAATTTTTTTTACAATTATCACACATTTTTTTACAATTAACTCTCTCAAATTTTTCATCAAAATAAGCTAAAGCAATAACTCTTCTACATTCAAAACATTCTTCACAAAAATCAATAATTTGAGTAATTTTTCTTAATTGTTCAGTTATTTCTTTATTATTTAAATTTGTAGTAGATAATAAATATTCACAAATTTTTCTATCATTTTTAGAATAATATAAAATACATTTTGATATTTTACCATCTCTTCCAGCTCTTCCTATTTCTTGATAATAAGTTTCAAAACTTTTTGGAATTGAATAATGAATTACAAATCTTACATCTTGTTTATTTATTCCCATTCCAAAAGCAATTGTAGCAACTATTATTTTTATTATATCATTTTTCCATTTTTCTTGTATTTCATTTCTTTTTGATTCACTCATTTGACCATGATAAAAATCACAATTTATTTTAAATTTATCTCTTAATTCTTTTGATACTTCTTCACAATTTTTTCTACTTGGACAATAAATTATTCCTGAAGAATCAGGATATTGTCTTTGAATAAATAGAGCAATATTTTCAACAACATTATTATAATTATTTTTATTTCTTATTTCTAAAAATAAATTAGGTCTATTATAAGAAGAATAAAAAAAAAGTGTATTTGTCATTCCTAATTGATTAATTACATCTTCTCTTATTTTACTAGGAGCAGTTGCAGTCATTGCTAAAATTGGTAAAGAAGGATAAAGTTTTTTAATATATTTCAAATTTAAATAATCAGGTCTAAATTCTCTTCCCCATTGACTAACACAATGTGCTTCATCAATAACAACTCTTTTTAATAATTTCTCATTATATAATTTAGTAATAATATTCATAGTTCTTTCACTTTTAGAAAATCTTTCAGGTGTAATAAAAATAATTTTACACATATTATCTATATTTTTAGGATGAAATAACATTTGATAATTTAAACATAATGAATCTTCAGAATAAAAAAAATTATTAATACCTAAACAACTTAAATAAGAACTTTGATCTTTTATTAAAGAAATTAAAGGCATTATTACAAGAGTAACTCCATCTTGAATAATTGAAGGTATTTGATAAGTTAATGATTTACCTACTCCTGTTGGCATACATATAAAAATATCTCTGCCTGCCATATTTGCATTTATAATTTCTCTTTGATTTGTTCTAAATTTTTTATATCCAAAAATATGTAAATTTGCTAAATTGACTTCATTATCCCATGGAAATTTTTTTGACCATTCATCAATATTTGCTATTGTGTAATTTGAACCTGGTAAATTATCTGAAAATATTGAACTAAAGTAACTATTGTTTATTTGAGAATTTGAATTTTCTGTTTTTTTTTCTATTAATTGTAAAGTGTTATTATTATTTATATTATTTTTAGATGAAAAATTAAAATTAAGGCTATTATTAACGTTTTTATTATTATTAATTGGTGAATTTTCAAGTATTAGATCTTTTTCATTAAAATTTGATTCTGAATCTATTTCATTCATTATTTCTTCTATTTCTTCTTTTGATAATTGAATTGGGTTATCTTCTAATTCTTGATTTTGTTTTATTTCTTTAATTTCTTTTTTGGTATTATTAATATTTATATTTTTTTGGTATTCTTTGTTTAAAAATAAATTATTTAATGAATTATTGTTTTCTTCTTTTGTTTTTTTGTTGTTTTTAATTAAATAATCTTCTATTTTAGTATCTCTATTTTTATTAAGATTTGGTAATTTCTTATTATTATTTTTATTATTTGTCTTTATTATTTTATTATCATTAATTAATTTAGGAAAAACATTTTTTTCTTTAAATATTTCATCATTTAAAAAGTTTATATCATCATTATTATCATTATTGATTTTAATTTTATTGTCACTTCCTAAGTTTTTTAATATTTCATTTATATTTTTATTCATATAATCAATATTTAAAGAAAAAGATGGTAAGTGATATGATGGTTGAAAATTTTGCATTTTTTTTAAAATTGAATTTATTTCTTAAATATTAAAAAATATTATTAAAATGGTAATATAAAAAAAATAATTTCTTGGCAGTTTTAAAATACAAAAATCTTAAAATTATAATAAAATATTTTTTAATGTTAAGAATAATTTATTTATAAAAAAATCTTAAAAATGTTAATTATACCAAAAGAAAGAAAAAGCGAAAATTTCAATAGTAAATTAAGTTTACCACCTCTTTTAACATTACAAAAACATCCTTCAGCAAAAAATTTATTAGATAAAGAAGGAAAACCAATGTTAAATACAGAATCAAATATTAATTTAAAATATAATAATATTCTAATTAATTCTGAATTAAATGATGAAGAAAATTCAAATTCAAATAAAGAAATAAAATATCAAATTATTGTAAATTTTTCAAATGTTGAAAATCCTATATTTATTAACAATGATTATTCAATTAAAAATGAAAAAATTTCAATGAAAAAAATTAATCTTAATAATAACAAAAAAAATAAACCAAAAAGTATATTTGATTTTATTGATTTACAAAAAAAACTTGATAAAGATATTACAATGGATATTCTTTCTGGAAAAGGATTTCCTTCAATTGAACAAAAATTATCATCTTATTTAAAGAATTAATTTATGTATTGATATTTTTATTTATTCAATTTTTCTACATTGTATAGCAAAAAAATAAAATTTTTTCGTAAAGTTATATATTTAATAATTTTTTCTCTGTATAAAATAAATAATTTTTACCTATAAGTCCCTTTATCCCTATACTTTTTCAGGATTAAAAATTTATATATATGTAATGTTTGGTCTTTATGTATTATTATTATTAATGAAAAATAAATCTTAATTGATTTACTTTTTATATAATTATGTAATATTTAGTAGATTTTATTTATTTTAAATGTTGAGATTTGGAAAATTCTAAAATAAATAGTTAAATAATATTTATAATATATTAAAAATTTTTAACATATAAATATTATAAAATAAATATTTTAAAAATATATTTTTTATGTTATTTAAAATTAATAATATTATATAGTTTTAAATATTAATTATAATTATAATATACTTAATATAAAACATTTAATTCTGCATAATTTTATGAGAAATCCAACTAATAAGTAATTCAACAGATTTAATAGGATAAATTATAAAAAGTAAACTCAATACTAAAAATATAATATTAAAAATGACTCCACATAAACCAAATATAGTTTCAATAGAAGCAATCTTATTAAAAATTTTTCCAATATCATCCATAATAAACATATTTAATACTCTAGTATATTTTCTAAAAGTATAAATCATTTCTTCAGTTATTGCATAAAATTTATCAAATTGTAAAAGTTTAACAATATCACTATTACTTAAATTTTTATTTGCTTTATATAAATTATCCCAATCTTCAATTAAAACAATTAAAGTTGATAATACATAACTTTCTGCATTTGATAATCCATTTATATTCATTTGTTCTCCTACTGATAAACATTCATTTTTTTCAAATTCTTCATTTGTTTCTTTAAATTC
>JAEEGL012415071.1_pt1 | contig 15661 bp, 9 predicted proteins | sample 9134231 | NCBI WGS metagenome assembly JAEEGL01 (sample SAMN16246548, study PRJNA631951) | gut metagenome | biome: gut microbiome; feature: rumen; material: fiber-attached | host: Bos | place: Iran: Karaj | collected 2018-10
CTTTGGCGTTGGCGTTAAACATCCTGAGCTCTGGGAAATTGCAAAGAAAGAGGCTCATTTTCTCCATCTCTTTTGCGGGAAAGCCAGCAGCTGCCACTGGAATGGCCAAGGTAAATGAAATAAGAATAGCAAGAATAATGGAAAGAATGTGTTTTTTTGACAGAGCAAACATAGAGACTCCTTGTAGTGATGAAATGCTACTGCATGAACAGAAGCAGAGCAAGCATGCCTGGCGAGGCCCAGTCGCAGCATTCCTAGAGCATTAGCCAGCCAAGTCCCAGCAGGGAGAGTGTACAGCTTTCAAATACGCTACCTGACGCGCGTCAGCTGACAAGGCTGGCGTCGCAAAAAGCATGCAGGCCAGCAGCTTGCTAACGACAAAGCGAACATTTTTCATATGCAGAAAAACTCCAGTGTAAAACGATGCGACGATCATGTACAGAGTATGCAAACGAAATAGTTTTTCGCTCGTGACCTCTCCAAAGTCCATAGGGCCTGCGTTGCACTTGAATTGGTGTCCTGGGGTATGGCAAGGCAAAAGTGGGAAAAGACTTTCGAGATATGGCCAAAAATAATACACTTCTTTGCAGTTGAAGCTGCTGTTCGCGATTCAGACCATGGGCGTCCTGCAGGCCAGTTTGCCTTGCTCCGCCACACGAGAAAAGAGACTGTCTCTGCAGGATCTCCTTGATTGGCAAGAGTAGCAGAATGCAGTCAAAGGGCAATAGCTAAAAAGAGATCTTTACATTCCCTCAAAAACGGGCATACTGTTTAAACTAAATTTGTTTAAGAAATTTGTAGGCATGTGGCATAGTGGATGAATCGATGGACGATCATCAGTCTAAGAAGAATTATTGCTGTTTTTACCGTCGCCTGCGGCATGGGCTGGCGGAGCTTCTGCTTTGGCCCGACTGTGGCCGAAGCGCCGTCAGGCTTCGGCATGATGGCGGCGCGCGGCGCAGATCTGGCCAGAGAGTGGCGAGCAGCCAAGAAGCGCTGCCGGCCTGCCTCGGCGCGAGCCGGGACCAGAGCCTGGACTGGCTTCTGCCGGCTCTTCGCCGCCGGCCTTCTGCGCCACACGGACGGCATCGCACCTGTCAAGGCGCCCCCTGCGCGCCTGTCTGCGGATAGGCGTGGCCGTGCGCCAGCAACGCAACCTCATAAGGAGAACGTCATGAAGCAATTCGCCATGGCGGCCCTGGCCGCCGCCCTTTCTCTTCCCCTGCTCTGCTCAAACTGCTCCGCCGCGGGCGGGGAGCCCAGCTGGGAGGCCTGCTTCGAGCAGAACACCAGAAACGAAGAGCGCGAATGCCATGGCAAGGTCATTGACTACTGGGACAAGCGACTCAACGCGGCCTACCGGAAGGTCAGGAAGAACTGCGAAACGGAGCAGTGCCCGAAGATGCTTCAGGACGCCGAACGGGCGTGGATCAAGTATCGGGATCTCATGACTCAGGCCGCCGGCGAGGCTGTCGGAGGCTACGAGGCCAAGCAGTTCATGATTGATGCCCAGGAGCAGACGATCTACCTTGCAACGAAGCACCAGGCCATCGTTCTGGAGAAGCTGCTCGAAGAGTAGCCCGACCCGTACCTGCCTGCGCCAGGCGCCTGCAGCCTGGCGCAGCGGGACGGCTCCGCCTGGAGGCGGCATGCCGCCTCCAGGGCTGAATTCCGCAGGGCCGGGCGACGACTTGCCAGCCAAGGCCGGGCTCAAGCATGCGCTCGGAGCCGCGGGACAATTTGCCTTTGCCGGCTGAGGCTTCTCCTGTTCAAACGCGCGACCGCGACGACGGGTCGCTGCCGGCTTCGGCTTGCCCCCTTCCCCTATGGCCGGAGGGGAATCTGCACGAAGCACCTCGGCGAAGCCTGGCAGGCCTGGAGCAGGCACGTCGATGCCATGCCCTGCCCTTCTGGATCTGTCCGTCCCCGTCCCCATGGGCGCTGCTGACGAGGCCCGGCTCAAGCTTCAGAAACAGGGAATGTCGCAGGCAGGGAAGGCGTACCTCCCATTGGATGGCTTGAGCTCGCTCGGCTGGGCTTCGCCTCGGGCTCGAGCGTGCCAGCGTCTGTCTTGGCGCCGTGCGTTGCAAGATCAGGCCGGCACTTGTCGCCTGCGGCCCTGGCCGGCTGAAAGCCGGCCATTGAGACCGCATCGCCGCTAGGCAGGATGGCCTGCGCCCGCGCCGGCAGGGAGATTCCGGCAAGGTTCTGGTGCTTCGAGAAATCCAGCCGCTTGAAGGGCTTCTCCAGGCGGTTCAGCTTCACCAGCTTCTGGTTCTTCGGGCGATCCGGCGTCTCCAGCTTATTGCCCCAGCAGTCGAGCTCGGCGAGATTTGGATTGTGCGAGAGATCGAGGGGCTTGAGGCCGTTCTCGCGACAGGAGAGAACCGCGAGCTCCGGCAGCGCTTCAAGGCCGAGGGCCTTGAGGCTGTTCTGGTCCACGCGCAGCTCGCAGACTTCCGGCGTCTTCGAGAGATCGTGGCGTTCAAGCTCGTTGCCGCCAGCCGCGACCGCTTCCAGCGCGCCTCCTGCCAGCAGCTCCAGCGTCATGAGGTTGCTGCTGAGGCAGATCGGCCTCTTCAGCGCCGTGAAGCCCTCCAGCCCCTTGAGGCGTGCCATGTCGCCGCAGGAGAGTTCAATCTCCCCCACAGAGGCTATCTGGGCATCCGTCAGCACATCCGTCAGCAGACTGCGTTCTCCTTGACCCGCTGCCGGAACTTTCCGTCCTGGAAGTGCGCGGCATCGGCCGGAACGTCCGCCAGCGCCTCTCCTGCGCCCAGCGCCAAGGCGAAAAGGACGGCAAGGCATCCTTTCGAAAGCTTCTTGCTGAACTTGAGCATGGTTCCTCCTTGCAACCGGCTTCCGCGCCCGGCGCCTGGCGCGCCCGCAGGCTCAGCGCGGGCCTTCTGTTCTGCATGTCCGCCCTGCCTGCGCCGCCGAGCCTGCGGCAGGCGGCCCTGAGCATGACGCTGACCGTGCCCGCGCCGATGCGCAGCCTTGCCAAGCCTCAGGCGTTCAGCCTGTCCTGGCAAGGGCGCAGGCTCTGCTCCCGCGGCGTCGGCAGGGAGGCTGGGCCGGCTGTCTTCTTCAAGAGCGCAGCAACGCCCCGTCTGCAGCGGGCGCAGATGCCCGCCGCTTCCCCCGCTCCGCCAGGAGCTGGAAAAGGGGCGCGGGGACCGGCACCAGGCGGGCGAAGGGCAAAGGCGGCATCCTGTCCGGCAGGACAAGGAGCAGAAGCTCCTCCAGATGGGGCGTGCCCGTTTGGGGGGATCCTTTCGTCTCTTCCGCCATGGCCGGAGAGAGGGCGCGACAGATCGCGCTCAGGGTGCCGGCAGCCCGCAAGTTCAGCGCTTCAAGCCTTCTAGCCTGGGCAGCTCCGCCTGCGTCCTTCCAGCAGCCCTGCGGTGCCATGGCCGCCGCCCTTGCGGATCTGGCCGGTGGCGACCCTGGGCGCGGCTGGCGGCGCTTGATGCCCCCAGTGCATGCTTCAGGAAAAAATCAGGCGGGTCTCGATGCTCTGCCTTTCTGTGCGTGGGCTATGCGCGGGACAAGCCAGGCCTGCTTCCGGAGTCGCCTCCCCTTGCCTGGACGCACCATATGCCAGCCGTCCGCGCCTCAGCCCCATGCTGCATGCCAGGACTTGAAGTCAGTGCCCGGGGACAGGGCAAACGCATCTTAGGTTTCCCTTCCGGTAAAAAGCCTGAGGGCATACTCAAGATCGGCATGGCCATTCGGATGGCCTGCCTGACGGTCTTGACCCGTGGATCTCCGGCTTTGCTCATGTTGTTCTTGATGCGGGCCAGGGCGAAGCGGCCTACCTCTGCAGGACGCCCGCCTTCGCTGCCCCCGTGCTCGACGCCTTCAGCGCCCAAGGCATGGTGCGCCTCGTGGAGGAGCTTCATTTCCCCTGGGAGCTGCGCGGCGGCGGGAAGTACTTTCTCAAGACCGAGGCCGGCGCCCTGGTGCGCGCCCTGCTCTCGCGCATCCGCCGGCAGGGCCCCTTCGAGCTCTGCATTGAGCGCTCCTTTGCGCCCGAGAACGTCGAGATCTCGGGCACGGGCGTCAGGGGCAGGACGAAAGACGGCGCAAGCTTCGAGGCACGGCACCTCGTGGTTGCCCTGGGCTCGCCGGCCTGCCCGGGCTCGGGCGCAACGGGGCTTGGCTTTGCCCTGGCCCAGCGCCTGGGGCGCAAGGTCCTTGCGCCCGAGGCCGCCCTGACGCCTCTGCGCCTGCCGGAAGACTCCCCCCTGCTCGGCCTGCAGGGCATCAGCCTGCCGGCCCAGATCGAAGTCGAAGGCATAGACGGGCAAAGGCACCGCTTCCAGGACGACCTGCTCTTCACCCACGCCGGCATCAGCGGCCCCTGCGTCCTCAAGGCATCGCTCTTCTGGAAGCGGGGCACGCCCGCAGTCCTCGATTTCCTGCCGGGCGTGGACGCGCAAAGCCTCTTTGCCGACGAAAACGCAGGCCGGGGAACGCCCGCTCCCTGCCCGCACGGCATCTCCCCCAGAAGCTCTGCGACGCTGTGCTGCCTGAGGATCTGGCCAAGCGCCGCGGTGCCGAGAGCAAGAAGGCCGTGCGCCGGGACCTGCTCGAGCGCTTCACGAAGCTGGCCTTCGTTCCCCGGGGCGCAGCCGGCCTCAGGCAGGCCGAAGTCTGCCGCGGCGACGTGGACTGCGCAGGCATCGAGCCGCTGACCTTCTTCAGCCGGCTCCATTCCCGGGTGTCCTTTGCCGGCGAGGTGCTCGACGTGACGGGCCTGCTCGGCGGCTTCAACCTGCACTGGGCCTTTGCCAGCGTGTTGCTGGCGGCCGAAGCCCTCGCCAGGCGCCTCGCCGCGCAGCGCGGGGCCGGAGCTTCAAGCTGAACTTGAAGTTGCCCCTGAAGACGTCTGCCACCGGAGCCTTGCCGGAGTGGCGCGGGCCCCGGGCATGCCCTCAGGAAAGCTCAGGCTGGGCCGTGCCGCCGCGCCGGGCTTGGAGGTCGTCCCTGGCAGAGACGCCCCCCGCAGGGAAATGGGCTGGACAGGCTGCTTCACCGTAAAGGCGAGCCCGGCCCTTCCGTCCGGACTCGCGCTTAACTGCCTGAAAGGTCTTTCCAAGGCCAGTTCAGCCTCCCTTGCCTCCTTCGCCACCCTTGTCGCCTGCCCTGCCTTCTTCGGCTGCTCCGCCCCCTGGGAACTTTCACCGTCATGTTCGCGCATTCGTCCGGCTAGGCCGGAAGCGGGAAGAGGGGATCCTTCTCTCCCGCCGCTTCGCGGTCGATCTTGGCACCCAGGAGGCCCTTAACGTTGGGGAGCCGCGAGGCAAGGCTCAGAAAACCGCTGAAGCCGCTTTCCCTGCCGCAGAGCACAACGACGGTCGTGTCCGGCATCCACTGCGCCGCATCGTTCACGCTGGATGCATGCTCCAGCCAGCGCTTCGTCGCCTTCTCTCCGGTCTGGCCTTGGAGGGGCTGGGGGATCTCCGCGCTTCCTGAAATGCCGCATTTCAAGGACACCTTCAGGCTTCCCAGCACGACGCCGTCCAGAGCGTGCACCAGCGTGGCGTACTGGGCTGCTCCCCTCGACGCGGAAGCCTGGTTCCGGCCTATGTCCCTTATGCCTGTCCCTGTTCGTCACCGGCCGGAAGCCGTAGCAGCACTCCGGCAGTCTATCTCGAGAAGACAAGATTGTGTCCCGCCATGTTGCGATGGCAGGTGCGATCGACATGGCTTCTGAAGAGGTTCTCCATGCTGACCTGCGGAAACTTCAGCTCCCCTGGTCTGGCTCTGCGCGCGCCGTCCCCAGACAAAGAGCATCGATCCGGGCGTGGCCTGCGAGGCGGCATCGCCGGCAAGGACCTTCTTCTCCATGGCGGCGAACCAAGCCGTGCCCGCTGATGCTTTCAGGATGGGGCCGGACATGTTCAACGCCATGACGCTTGGCGCAGCTTGACCATGTTCCAGGCCAGTTGCGGCCTGCAGGCCGTCGGCCTTGCCGGATGCCGGGAAGGAGGCTTTCCCGCAGGACAGCCATGATGTGCAAGACTGGCACAAAGCAATCTAGCACATTAGTCTAAAAAATTATTTACATCAGCACAAAATCGAGCATACTAATCAGGTGTAGCTCATTCAGGCTTTGGCTCGTGCATGACGTAATGGATGGAATCGACAGGAGGGGCAATATAAAATAAGAAGCTTTCTTTTTATGCCTTAAAGGAACATGCTGACAACAGTCGTCGTTAAGCGGCACGGCTGAACCAGCTCCTTGAACTTTCTAGGGCAGTTGAACTGGTGCCGTCTTATCAGCGCATCCCAGCAAGGTTTTGGCCGTCATGCGGCGCAGGGAGCGGCGTGATCTTCTTCCGGGGCGAGACAGGCAGGCGTGCCGTCTTTCTGCTCCCGTCCTGAGTCCGCTCCTGAGGCGTCAGCGCATCTTCGCTTCGCAGCCGTCTGCGCACGCGGGGCCGAGAAGCAGAGGCGTGGACCCCAAATCAGGTTGCAAGCTTTTTTCATGTATATAGATTAATTCTTTCATGCAGATAGCACGAACAAATTTTCATATTTCAGGATATTTATGGGTGCTATTTCATCAAAAAATTCCATAAAATTTTAAATCATACAATAACAAACATAAACATGATTTTGCGAGGTGTATTGTGAATACAACATACAAAACTAGAAGAATTTTCCAATTAATTATTCTATCTATTTTCACAATAATATTTTGTGAAACAAATTGCATTGCACTAGAATTAACACATGAAGAAGCTGAAAAGATTTTAAAAAACACAGCTGCGATGTCATGGTATATGGATATTAATGGTGAAAATGATTATAAAAAAGATGATATTAATATTATAAGAGTTGCATTATTTGGATTATTCGATGCCAAGACGGAATTTTTATATAACCAGGAACAGATTGTTGAGAAAGGCAAAAAAAAGCTTCCAGAAAACACCCCGCTATTTACTGTTAACGGAAAAGCTGTTGCTGCAGATCAAGTTGTCATGCGTGAAGATTCTCCTCAATTATTTAAAGATATTTCTGATGACTTCATGTGTTTTATGACAAGAGATGCTGTTTCACTGGCGGCATTATACTTTACTGGTCACAATCTTAAAGAGCATATCGCCCCTAAAGATAATGACATGATTGGTGAAGTTCTGCTTAATAAAAATGGATATTTCATCGGTATTGAAGGAATGGGGGATACGGCAACTGAGGCAAAACTCAAAAACATTGCACCGCAGGGCAACGGTTTCGTCTTGACAGGAGAGGTTGTCGAAATCGCGAGCGGCGAACCATCCGAGCAGAGCACACCGTGGTCGTTTCGCTTGGAGCTAGCTCCCGGGGACGCTCCAGGCACGTGGAAGCGCCAGTTCACGGAGCAGGGAAAGCCGGAATAGCCGCGCCCTGGCCGTACGGCACGCCCCGTCGACAGGCAGTGCAGGCGGCCCCATGAGAGGGTCAGGTCCTCGGAGCCGTGCGGCTGGCCTGCCGCGTTCAGGCGTGGCAGGATCGCGGCAGGGAACTGCAAGGAGTCTGCATCATGAAGCAGCTGCCGGCTTTTCCCTTTGCCCTTGGCCTGGCTTCCCCGCCCTTGCCGGCCAGCCCGGCGTGCTGGCCGTCGATCCCTACAAGGCCAGCCGGCCGTGCCGCCCCGTTTCCGGGCCCAATGCCGCAGAAAGCTTGGCGCAGACGCACCGGCACCCTGTCTGGCCAGGGCGTCCGGGGGGGGCGCTCCATCCCGAACCTTTCTGCCTCCGTCTTTTCACCATGTACACAGGGCAGCATCCTGCCGGACAGCCGCCAGGCGTTCCTGGCGGCCGGGCCATCAGGGCCTGCGGCGCCACATCAACTTCCTATAAGGAGCTTTTCATGCACGCATCTCACGCACTCCGGAAAAAGGCCATCCCCCTTCTGGCCGGGCTCGCCCTCTGCCTGGCAGCAGTCCAGCCGGCCCAGGCTGGCGGGCTTTCCAAGGCAGACGCCGAAGCCGTGCTCATGGACACCTACACCATACGCACCTACTGCGACCTGTCCGGCGAAAAAGACTATGCGGGCAAGCCCGAAAACGTCCTGAGAGCCGCCCTCTTCGGCGCATACAGCGCCTTCCACGGACGCCTCTACGAGCAGGAGAGCAGGAAGGAGGAGGGCAAGCCTCCTCTGCCCGAGTCTCAGCCCGTCATCTCGGCTGGCGGACTCTCCGCCGGCATGGACCAGTTCGCCAGCAGCTCGGACAATCCCGACTTCTTCAAGGGAAGGCCGGAGCAGTGCACGGCCTTCATCTCGCGCAGGGCGGCCGAGGCGGCGGCCCTGCACTACACTGGCCATGTCCTCGAGAAGCACATGCCCCTGCCCTCCGGCGACGAGGCCTTCGGCGCCGTGCTGGACGACAAGGGCTACTGCATCGACCTCGAAGGCCTGGGCGACTTCTTCGAGACGCTCGCGATCAAGAAGATCGAGCCTGCCGGCGAGGGATACGTGCTGAGCGGCGTGGTTGAACCGGGTCCGGAAGAGGAGTCTAGCGCTCCCGTGAACTTCAAGCTCGTGCTTACCCCCGGCGACAAGCCCGGCACCTGGCGGCGCCAGTACAGCGACGCCTCGGGCAAGTAGCCGCTGACGTCTGCGCCCGGCCTTCCGGGAAGGCCGGGCGCTTCGGCAGACGCGGGCCACCGAAGGTGCGGACGCAGAGCATGACCCGAAAGCCCAAAGGACAAGCCATAGACTTGGGCAGAATTTTTCTGCAAATAGTTTTCATTATTAACTAGATGACAGCCTTGTTCCCTCGGATTTGCGGCCTTCGACAGTCGCTCTAACAGTGGCTGCGTCTGGAAGCGTGGCTAAATCTTGCCGAGTAGCTGGCTTTACGCTATGCAAACACTGCATGAGTTCTGCCGCAATGGCTACTTTTTCGAGAAAAGCTTGCGTGTCCACACTTGATGACAAGGAGTTTGGCAACATGGCGACTGCTTTACGCTTCCTGTTCTCTTGCATGATGATCCAGCTCCTCTGCGCGGCAGGCGCATGGGCTGGCCCTTCCTACTGGAAGGCATCCACGTCGAATCCTGCCTCCGACGGCTGGCGCGACGGCCCGGCCGTCCACTTCAGCCTCGACGAAGCCCAGTGCAAAAAGAAGTACGGCGAATCTTGGCCCCAGCAGTGCGCGGCCGCTGCGCTCGGCGAGGCGGGCGCGCTGGCAGCCGGCGTCTCCATGACGCCCCAGACCGAAGGCGAATGGCGCTGGCTGAACTCCACGAGCCTGCGCTTCTTTCCCAAGAAGCGACTTGCTCCCGGCACCAGCTACCAGGTGAATCTGGCAGGCCTCTCCCTGTCGCCGCGCATCGTGCTCTCCAGCAGGACCCTCGGCTACGCCACCCAGCCGCAGGCCGTGTCAGCCAGCAGCGAGACCGTCTGGATCGACCCCTCGGCTAGAGGCATGCACGCCGTTTCCCTGCCGCTGCAGTTCATCTGGCCCGTCAAGCCCGAAGACGTCGAGCGCCGCTTCCGCGTTGCGGCCGACAATCCGGCCTCCGGCCTTGCCTTCGGCCAGCCCCGCTTCGTGTGGGACGAGGACTGCGACAGCGTCGTCGTCAACCTCCCCGTGGCAAGCCTGCCCCGCGACGACGCCACGGCCACGGCGACCCTCGGCGGCATGGATGGCTTCTTCCTGAAGAGCGGGCTGCGCAATCTGCAGAAGCAGGACGCCCGCGGCGTGCGCGCATCCTTCAAGGTGCCCGGCGCCAGCTCCATCATGAGCGTGAAGGAAATCGGGATCGTCAACGCCAGCGACGAGGCCCTCAACCACCGCTACGTCATGGAGATCACCACGTCCATGCACGTCAGGCCGCAGGATCTGCTCCGGCATCTGGAGCTCATTGAGATGCCGAAGCGCGACGCCAAGGAAGCCGGCAAGGATTTCGAATGGCACAATCTCGAAGAAGTCGATGTCGAAGAGGCGAAGAAGCGGGGCAGGAAGCTTGCCCCCAGGCTCCTCTCTGCCGACGAACCCTCCGACAAGATCCGCCTCGCCGTCGACGTGGAGGACGGGCTGTGCGTCTGCGCCATCTTCTCCCCGGACCTTGCCTCCTCCAGCGGCTACAAGCTTGAAGAGGAATCGATCTATGTCGTCAAGGCACCCTCGCGGGGGCACGTGGCGGCCTTCCTGCAACCCGGCAACATCCTGACCTTCTCCGGCGAGAAGAAGCTCGACCTCTACGCCCTGGGCGTCGATGCCATAGACTGGAAGGCGCGGCGCATCCGCGCCCCCTTCTTCGCCCTCATGGCTAGGCAGCGCGGCTTCTCCCCCACCTACGAGGACGAGGAAGCCGGCATCGAGTCCTTAAGCGACACCGTTGCCGGCACCATCCCGGTCAGGGCCGGGAGGCCGGACCAGGCCTCCTTCCCCGTCCTCGACCTCGCCCCCGTGCTTCAGAATCAGGACAACGGCGCCCGCGGCCTCATGCAGATCGAGCTCGTCGGCAGGAAGAACGGAGAAAAGGTTGCCCGCCAGAGCCGCCTCGTGCTCGTCTCCGACCTTGGCCTGCGGGTGAAGAAGACTGCCTCCGGCGCCTACGTCGTCTTCGTCCAGAACCAGGCCACGGGCGAGCCCGTCAAGGACTGCGCCGTCACCCTGCTCTCGAGGAACGGCACGGCCGCCGCCCGGGGCAGGACCGGCGCCGACGGCAGGGCCGAGCTTCCTGCGGCTATGCTCGCCGGCGAGAGGGAGCCCGTCGCCGTCACCGCCGAAGCCGCAGGGGATCTGGCCTGGCTTTCCCTGAAGGAGCCCGCCCGCAGGCTCGACATGAGCGCCTTCGACGTCGGCGGCAGACGCTGCCAGGAGGACGGCCTCATCGCCTCCGTCTTCTCCCATCGCGGCATCTACATGCCCGGCGAAACACTCCACTTCGGCACCGTGGTGCGCCGCTTCGACTGGGCGCCCCTGCCCAAGGACCTGCCGCTGGAAGCCGTGCTCACCAGCCCCTCCGGCTCCACCGTCATGCGCCGCACCTTCGAGGCCGGCGCCGACGGCCTGGCCGAGCTTTCCTGGGCCTCTCCTTCCGATGCATACACCGGTGCCTACCGCCTCGACGTGACCCTTGCCGGCAAGGAAGACGACGATTCCGTGCTCGGCAGCTGCGTGATCCGCATCGAAGAGTTCGAGCCTGACACCCTGGCCATGAAGACCGAGCTTTCGCCCAAGGCCCCCAAGGGCTGGATCCGCACCGGCCGGGGGGCGTCCCCCGTGTCCGCCATGATCCACCTGACCACCCTCTACGGCGGCGCGGCTTCCGGCCACAGGGTGAGGGCGAGCTTCGTCGCCTCTCCCGCCCGCCTGCACTTCACGGGCTTCGAGGACTACACCTTCTCCGACGCCACGCCTCCCCTCTCCGAAAGCGCGACCACGGAGCTTCCCGACACGTCTACCGGCAGGGACGGCACCGCGGCGATAGCGCTTCCGCTCGAGGGCTGCCGCGGCACCTTCCATGGATCCCTGCGCCTCGAAGGCTTCGAGGCCGCCGGCGGCAGGGCCATCTCGCGCAACGTCGGCGCCCTCTTCTCGCCGCTTGCCTGCGTGCTCGGCTGGAAGCCCGTGGACGAGGCCAACAACCTCGACTACGTGCCCCGGAACGCCAAGGCGGCCATCAGGGTTATCGCCCTGGACAACGACCTCAGCCCCGTCGATCTGAAGGATGTTTCCGTCACCCTCTCCCGCAGGCGCTACGTCAACTCCCTGGTCGTCGACGCCAGGGGCGAGTACAGCTACGACTCGACCCCGGTTGACAGCGTCGTCTCCGCGAGCAGGGCGGCGGTCGCCAGGGACGGCACGACCATCCCGCTCGCCACCGGCAATGCCGGCGACTTCCTGCTCACCCTCAAGGGCGCCGACGGCGCCGTGCTGGCCAGCATACCCTACACCGTTGCCGGCGCCAGCCTGATGCGTCCCGTCAAGGAAAGAGGGGACGACGATGACGACGAGGACGGCGGGTGCGTCGAGCATGGCGACGACATCGAGCTCGCCGACGGCAGCCTCAGAATCAAGCTCGACAGGAAGAGCTACAAGCCCGGCGACACCGTTGACGTGCGCATCTCCGCGCCCTATGACGGCACGGGCCTCGTCACTATCGAGCGCGACAGCGTCGCGGCCCACGCCTGGTTCAAGGCCAAGGCCGGCGAGTCCGTGCAACGCATCGCCATTCCCAAGGACTTCGAGGGCAAGGGCTACGTCTGCGTGTCCTTCGTCCGCGGCCCGGCATCCGAGGCCGTCTACATGAAGCCCCACGCCTACGCGGCGGCGCCCTTCCTCTGCGGCGTCGAGGCCAGGGACATGGGCATCTCTATCCAGTGCCCCGGCAGCGTGCTCCCCGGCGAAACGATGAAGGTCCGGATCGCATCGAAGGAAAAGGGGCGCGTCCTGCTCTTTGCCGTGGACGAGGGCATACTCTCCCTGACGCGCTTCGCCACGCCGAAGCCGCTGAACGATCTTCTGGCCGACAGGGCCCTCGGCGTTGAAACCATGCAGGCCTTCGACCTGATCATGCCCGACCACGCCCGCCTCAAGGGCCGCATCCCCGTCTTCGGCGGCGACATGGGCGACATTGCCGGACGCTTCCTCAATCCCTTCAAGCGGCGCTCCGAGCCGCCCTTCGCCCTCTGGAAGGGCATCGTCGAGGTTTCCAGCCAGGAAACCGAAATCAGCATCCCCGTGCCCCAGTACCTGGCAGGCAAGATCCGCATCATGGCCGTCGGCTCCGGCGAGATTGACGGCCGCCTCGCCGCAGGCAGCTGCGAAGCCTTCGCCTTGATCCGCGGCGGCATCGTCCTGCGCCCGCTCCTGCCGCTCGTGGCCGCGCCAGGCGACGCCTTCGAGGGCGCGCTCATCGTGGCCAACACCGTCAAGGACAGCGGCCCCGGCGCCAAGGTGCACCTCTCCCTCAAGGCCGGCAGCGGCATCAGCCTTGACGGTTCCGGAACCGAGCAGGACATCGCCGTGCCCGAGAACGCCGAAGAGGTCGTCCGCTTCCGCATCCGCGTCGGCGACAGCCTCGGCGCCGGCAAGATCGATTTCAAGGCCTCCTGCGGCCAGTCGGAAACCCTGCGCACGCAGGAATTCTCCATACGGCCGCCGGTCCACAGGCAGCGCACCGAAACGGCCAAGCCCGTGGCGGGGCCGGCCGACATCCCCGCTGCCCGGAAGCTCTACGGCTTCGAGGCCGAGAACACCCTGACGGTGTCCTCCGCGCCTCTGGTCGCTCTGCGCACCGTCGGCGAGAAGCTCAAGGACTACCCCTACGGCTGCACAGAGCAGCTGATCAGCCGCGCCATGCCCTTCGCGGCCACCGCGAAGAATCCGCGCCTGCGCGCCCTGCTCGCCCAAGGCTATCCTACGCCTGAAAAGGCCAAGGAGGACGCCGACAGAACCCTGCAGGCGGCGCTGTCCGCCATCAGGGCGAACTTCAGCTACAGCGGCGCCGCCCTGTGGCCCGATGGCGAGGCCGTCGACTTCGTCACCTGCTACGCGGCCGACTTCCTCCTGACGCTCAGGGAGAACGGCCTCGGCGTTCCCGCGGATCTGGCGGAAGATGTCTTCGGCGTCGTCGAGTCCGTCGCCTCCAGGGAAGCCCGCGACATGCACGACGCCCGCGTCAAGGCCTACGCCTGCTGGCTTTCCCTGCGCAACGGCACCATCATGACCCAGAATCTCGAGCGCCTCGTGGACTGGCTCAACGAGAACGCCCCCCAGTGGAAGAAGGACGTGGCGGCCGCCCTTGTGGCCGACTGCCGCGCCATGCTGCGCATGTCGAAGGATGAGGAATTCGCCATGCCGGACGCCATCGCCAAGGAGGGCTACGACGAGGACGGCTTCTTCTCCTTCGGCGCCGCGCAGGCCATCTACGCGAACGTCAGAAGCAGGGGCGAATGGGATCGTCCCGGCCAGGCCGAGATCGATGAGCTCCTCAACCAGGCCTTCAGCCAGTACGGCACCACCACGGTGCTGGGTCTGACGGCCAGGGCCCTTGCCGGCATTCCTGCCGGCGATGCCCGGCCCGAGGGCGTGTCCGTCTCCTGCCTCGACTACCAGGAGGGCTTCGAAGGCCCCGGGCCCGAGGCAGTCCTCCAGGACGGCGCCCTCGTGCTGGCCTCGCCCATGTGCACGCGCTTCCATGTCGACGCCGGCCCCCGGGGCAGGGAGCGCTGGTTCTGGCATCTGGCCACCGAGGGCTACGACCGCGAGCCTGCCAAGCGCAGGAGCAACGGCATGGAAGTGTCGCGCCGCTACCTCAACAGCAAGGGCGATGCCGTAACCCGGACCCGCTCCGGCGACGTGCTCACCGTCGAGCTCACCGTCCGCTCCAGCAGGCAGCTCGACAACGTCGCCGTGGTCGACCTGCTCCCCGGCGGCCTCGAGCCCATCCTCGATCCCTCGGCCATGCCCCAGGAGAGCGAAAGTCTCGTCCGCTTCGAGCGCAGGGAGGACCGCGCGGTCTTCTTCGTCCGCACGGCTCCTGATCCGGAGACCTACACCTACAAGGTGCGCGCCGTCACGGCCGGCACATGGAACATCCCCTCCGTCACGGCCGAGGCTATGTACAGGCCCGAGATGAACGCGGCCTTCGGCGGAGGCACGCTGGAAGTGACGCGCTAGCGCCTTCCGGATCCCCTTCCCGCTGAAAGCTCTCCACGCAGGGCGCCGCCGGCTTTTCCGGGCCGGGGGCGCCCTGCTCCTTTCGCGCCCCGGCAGGCGGGAAAAGGCATCCGCCGCTCATGTCCCAGCCTGCGGGCGTCATGCATGGCGGACTGGCTGGGGCCCCGCTCTGCGGAACAGCGGCCGGCCATGCCTGCGGGGCGGGTCCTTCTTGCCCCTTTGCGCGGCCGCGGCACAAGCGTCAAGGGCGCTCTTCTTCCTGGCATTCCTGGCGGCACTGGCGCTGCCGAGCCTGAAGCCGGCCTTGACTGTCCGGGCGCTGGAAGCAACGCGCCCGCGCCCCTGCAACCGTGCTCTTTGGCGCAGCGCGCTCAAGGGCGGATCCAGGGTGGAGGAGCTTTCGCTCAGGAAGGCCGGCCCCCTGGAGCCGGCCATGCGCACACGAGGCCCGCCGCCTGGCGAGCCGGGCGCAGGCCCCGGCTCGCGGCCGGCGCACCTGCCAGCCTAGAAGCCCTGCTTCTGCAGCTTTTCGCGCTCGCCGCACCCGTCCTGCAGACATTGCCCCGCAGGCCTTGTCGAACCAGTCCTTCACCCTGCCCTTATCCTCCTGAACGCCCTCTCCGTTGCGGTACAGGAGGCCGATGCGGCACTGCGCTTTCGCATTGCCCTGCGAGGCGGCCTTGGCAAGCAGATCCTTCGCCTTGCCGTAGTCCTGGGGCACGCCCTGCCCCAGACGGTGCATTTCGCCAAGATTGTTCTGCGCTTCGGCATGGCCCTGCCCTGACGCTCTGGCAAGCCATTCCACGCCCTTGGCCTGATTCTGCGGAACGCCTCGCCCCTGAGAAGCGTCAGTCCGAGATCGCACTGCGCACTGGCATCGCCGGCAAGGGCTTTCTTCTCCAGGGCGGCGAACTCGGGCGTCTTCCGCTGCGCCTCCAGCCGGCCGTCCTCCGGCGTGCCGAAAAAGCCCGCGACATGCAGGCCGGCCGCGCCCAGCGCCACGCCGGCGGCAAGCGCAGCGGCCCAGGCCCA
>JAEEGL013322981.1_pt1 | contig 15661 bp, 16 predicted proteins | sample 9134231 | NCBI WGS metagenome assembly JAEEGL01 (sample SAMN16246548, study PRJNA631951) | gut metagenome | biome: gut microbiome; feature: rumen; material: fiber-attached | host: Bos | place: Iran: Karaj | collected 2018-10
CGCACTTCTTGTAGGGCTGGGTGGAAACGTTGTTGATGCCCATCATACCATAGAGGATACGGCGATGAACAGGCTTGAAACCGTCACGGACATCAGGGAGGGCACGAGCCACGATAACCGACATAGAATAGTCGATGTAAGAGGACTTCATCTCCTCCTCGATGTTGATTTTTACAATTCTGTCGTTGTCAAAAGTTTGATCCATTATTTTTTAAGATTTTGCGTTTAAGGGCATTTTAAAGCCCGCTGACGCGTTTTTACTATTTCATAAAACCGCACAAAGTTACGAAAATAAAATGAAATAGCGAAAGATTTTAAGCAATTTTAAGGGGTATTTTCAATCGCGGTCGTCTAAGACACGGAATTTGTTGCGTCGACGCTCTAGTTCAGCTAAATCGAGCGATACGGTGAGTGCCTGCTGCACATAGGGACGACACTGGCCTAAGGTGCGTCCGATGGGGTCGACAACGACACTGGCGCCACGATAGCGCGAATGATGATCGCTTCCCACGCGATTGATGCCTACGACATAAGCTTGGTTCTCGATGGCACGGGCTCGGGTGAGCAGTTGCCATGCGGACTGACGCGACTCAGGCCAGTTGGCCACCACGATGATAGCATCGTACTCACGATCGTTAGCATAGCGGCTCCAGCAGGGGAAGCGCAGGTCGTAACAGGTAAGCAGCAACAGACGGAAACCTGCATAGGTGACGATGGTATGGTCGGCTCCTGGTGTGTAATAGTCGTTCTCATGGCCATAGGTGAACAGGTGGTGCTTGTCGTAAAAGAAGAGCTGACCACTGCGTCCGTCAGCAAAATAGTGACGATTGCGGAAAGTGCCGTCAGCGAGATGGACTGCCAGGCTGCCACTGATGGCACACTGACGATCTCGGGCTTGCTGCTGCATCCAGCGCAATGGGGCGCAGTCGGAGGCTTCATGGGCAATGCCATCGGGCTGGGTGGCAAACCCCGTGCTCCACATCTCGGGCAGCACGTAGAGGTCGCTACCAGGATTGGCGTCCATCAGCTGCTGGGCTTGCAGCATGTTAGACTCAGGCTGGGCCCACTGAATATCGGTTTGTAGTAAGGTGACTTTCAACGGGCCTGCTGTTTAGTGGTCAGATGGCCATCGAACGACACGATATGCTCCAACAGGTAGCATGAGGCGTCGCCAGGCTTACAGATAGAGAGGTCGAGGTGGAAGCCCTGGGCATCGGTCCTGGCATATTCCATATCGTTGATGACGGACTCACTGAAGAACTGGGCGGGCACGAACTTCTCATATTGGGGCTTGCGGAAATCGCGAGAGAAGAGCTGGCGCGCGCCTTGGAAGATGCTCAGGTGGATGATATTGTCATAGTAGACATTCTCGACGTCAAGTCCGTCTTCGTTGAGGGTGTGGCGCGTCACCTTATACTTCGTGGGATTGATGGCGATGTAGAGATGGTAACGCTGGCCTTCCCAAACGACAACGGTGTCTTTTTTCAACACTTCAGTCACCTTGAGCACCTGGGCGGGCTGGGGTTGGAAATCGTCCTGCGTGAGCTCGTCCTGCTTGATGAGCTTAATCAGATCGCCATCGCTGCCCTGGAACCAGATGAGGTGCTCGGACTGGCGCTCGATGTGATAACGCGAGGTAGAACCGATGTAGAGCGTGTCATCGATTACCTTAAAGTAGGCGGGCATACTGGTGGAATCGGCATAAAAGACACTGTCGCCCTGCATCTTGAAGACGACATTATCCGTTTCTTCGTCCACCCAGACTCCCTGGAGCAGGGCTTTGGCCTCCTGGCTCTCAGGACGTTCGTCAGTACCTCTTTGGCACCCGCTACAGCTGCCCAGCGAGAGCAGCAGGACGAACAGTACGATGACAATACTCAAACGGTTTCTCATTTTATCTTCCTATACAATGGTATTCAAATCCATTCTCTTCCAAATCTTCGGCATCGAAGATGTTACGACCATCGATGACGAGCGCACGCTTCATGGCTTTCTTGATGACAGCCCAGGTTGGCAGACGGAACTCTTTCCATTCCGTAAGCAGCAACAGGGCGTCAGCATCGAGCACAGCATCATACATATCGTTGCAATAAGTGACGGTTTCACCGATACGACGCTTACACTCCGTCATAGCCACAGGGTCGTAGGCACGAACGGTGCATCCGGCATCGAGCAACAACTTGATCATGACCAGTGCGGTGGATTCGCGCATATCATCAGTCTCAGGCTTGAACGAGAGACCCCACATGGCAATAGTCTTGCCCTTCAAAGACTGGCCTTCGAAGGCTTTCTGCAACTTCTCGAAGAGGATGCTCTTCTGACGCTCGTTGACGCGCTCGACAGCCTTCAGCACTTCCATGGAATAGCCGTTCTGGTCGGCAGTCTTGATAAGGGCCTTTACATCCTTTGGGAAACACGAGCCACCATAGCCACAGCCTGCATAGAGAAACTTACGACCAATGCGGGTGTCGGCACCAATACCTGCGCGCACCATGTTGACGTCAGCCCCTACCCGTTCGCAAAGGTTGGCAATGTCGTTCATGAACGAGATACGGGTGGCCAACATCGAGTTGGCAGCATATTTGGTCATTTCAGCGGAAGGAATATCCATGAAGATGACGCGGAAATTATTGATCAGGAAAGGTTTGTAGAGCTTGGTGAGCACCTTCTTGGCATGCTCACTCTCCACACCAACGACGACACGGTCTGGCGACATGAAGTCCTTGATGGCATTACCCTCCTTCAGGAACTCGGGATTGCTGGCCACGTCGAACTCCAAATCCTGCAGGCCTCGCTTCTCAAGCTCTTCCTCGATGGCACGACGCACTTTTGCTGCGGTTCCAACGGGAACGGTCGATTTGGTAACAACCACCAGATAGTTGTTCATATGCTGACCAATGGTGCGAGCAACCTGCAGCACGTATTTCAGGTCGGCAGAGCCGTCTTCGTCAGGAGGAGTACCTACGGCAGAGAAGACAATCTGCACGTCGTCAAGCACGGAGGCCAGATCAGTCGTGAAATGCAGACGACCAGCCTTGACATTCTTCGATACCAGTTCGTCGAGTCCTGGCTCAAAGATGGGAATCTCACCGTTCGTCAGGCGCTCGATCTTCTGGGCGTCTACATCGACACAGGTCACATTGGCACCCGTATCTGCAAAGCATGTGCCTGACACCAGTCCTACATATCCAGTTCCTACTATTGCTATGTTCATAATAATAAAATAGGTGTATAAGTGAATAATAAGTTATTCAAAAACTTCAGCATCGCGAAGGAAAGGCTGCTTGAGGTCTTTCTCGCTGGTCATCACCTTTTCTAGGTCGATGGGCCACTGGATGCCCACGTCGGGGTCGTTCCAACGGATGCCAGCTTCAGCCTGAGGGGCATAGATGTTGTCAACCTTATAAGTAAAGATGGCTTCGTCGCTCAAAACGAGGAAACCATGGGCAAAGCCACGGGGAATGAAGAACTGACGCTTGTTCTCGTCGCTCAACTCGACCATCTCATACTGGCCAAACGTAGGACTGGACTTGCGGATATCTACAGCCACATCGAGCACCTTACCCTTGATGACACGCACCAACTTAGCCTGCGAGAACTCACCTTTCTGATAGTGAAGACCACGCAGCACTCCAAAGCTCGACTTCGACTCGTTGTCCTGAACAAACTCTACAGGGCCGATGTTCGCTTCGAATTCTGACTTCTTCCAAGTCTCAAAAAAATAACCGCGAGCATCATTAAATACGCGAGGCTCAATGACATACACGCCATCGATAGAGGTTTTCTTGAACTCCATTTCTAATCTTTTGTTATATTACTTGGGTACAAAGGTACAAAAAAATTTTGGTCTAACGCTTGTCTGTTTCCTAAAAAAATTGTAATTTTGCACTCGATGATTGAATTAAATCGACATATTGAGATTCTGCTTTTATCGAACGAATGCGTGATAGTTCCTGATTTTGGGGGATTTATGGCGCATCAGGTCAGTGCAAGATACGATGCTGACGACCATTCGTTCCTGCCTCCATTCCGGACGCTTGGATTCAATCCGCAGTTGCGGATGAACGACTCCGTCTTGGTGCAGTCGTATGTCGAAGCTTATGACATCAGCTATCCCGAAGCCCTGCGTCGCGTCAACGAGGAGGTTGAAGAGCTGAAGCAGAGACTGAACGAGGATGGCACCTACACCATGAGCAATCTGGGTACGCTGACCGTCAATCAGGAAGGCAACTACGAGTTTGCCCCATTTGAGGCAGGCATTCTGTCGCCCGATTACTATGGATTAAGCTCTTTCTACTTCAAACGCCTTCGTGACGATAAGTCTCTGGAGGAGCCAAAGAAGGAAAAGGCCACCCTATTGTCCATCGCCAAGAACATGGTGGAGGACGAGCGGACGGAGGAGGTCGAAATCCAAGAACAGGAGGAAGACAACGACACCCTGCACATCAAGATGTCTTGGGTGCGCAACGCTGTTGCTGCCGCTGCTGCCATCATCGCCTTCTTCCTGCTGAGCACACCTGTGGTAAACAGTGATCTGGGCACTCGCACCATGAGCCAGTTGCAGAACAACATCATCTACAAGCTGATGCCCAAGGATTCAAACGTCATTCCTGCAGAGCCTATCGAGGACACGCTGAAAGCTGCTCCCGTCAAGACGGAGATTGTCCAGAAGTCCGCTGAAATCAAGGAAACTCCTAAGGTTTCGCCCATAAAGACCACCTACTACGTTATCGTAGCCAGCCAGGTGAAGAAGTCAAATGCCGAGCAGTTTGTAGAAAGTCTTCAGAAGAAGGGTTTCTCGCAGGCTGAGGTGTTTGTGCATAATAAAATAGTACGTGTCGCTGTAGGCCAGTATGAGACGGAGGCCGAGGCTTACCGCTTCGCCAACAAGCTTCACCAAAAGGAGGGATTCGAGGAAGCCTGGGTGTACAAGCAGAAGGTGGACACCACCAAAGTTCAAGCTGAGATATAAGCCATGAAACGTGTAAGATGCCCAAAATGTGACAACTACATCACGTTCGACGAGACCAGATATGAGGCTGGTCAGTCGTTGGTATTCAAGTGTGACGTGTGTGGCAAGGAGTTTGGCATACGCATTGGCGCGAGTGCCAAAAAGGAGGAAGAGAAAGAGCTTGCCGCCTGTGGCTCTATCATCGTCATCGAGAATGTTTTCCACTACAAACAAGAGATTCCCCTCAGAATGGGCAATAACGTGCTAGGACGTTACCAGAAAGGCAATCCTGCCAACTGTACGTTTGAGACGGTAGATCCTAGCGTAGACCTGAACCACTGCACCATCAACGTCAGTCGCGACAAGAAGGGGGCGCTGGTCTATACGCTGTATGACAACAACAGCAATACGGGTACGTTTGTAGGCGACGTAGAGCTTCAGCCCCGCGAACGTCGCAGAATAGAAGACGGAACACTGTTCACGCTCGGTGCTACCAGCATTATCTTACGCACTGCCGATAGCGAGGAAAATCATTCCAAGTAACACCAATGCCAAGTCGACGGCCTTCGCACGCAGATTCTTCTCGTGGAAGAAAGCCGCACCAAACAGGAAGCTGACGACCACACTGCCTCGACGAATCATCGAGACAATAGATATCATGGCATCTGGTAACGACAGGGAGTAGAAATACATGAAGTCAGCAGTAGACAGGAACAGGCTGACAAAGATGATACTCCAATGCCAACGGAAAGGCGTGGTCTCCTTGTGTTTAGGCCACCAGAGCAGCAATAGCATGGCCAGCATCATAAAACACTGGTAGATGTTGTACCACGACTGTACCAGCATACGGTTCAGTCCGACACCTCCGCTTTCAACGGGAGCCATCAGGTATTTGTCATAGAGTCCGCTGATAGCACCCAGGGCCGCTGCACCAACAATCATCCAAATCCAATGGTCGTGCTTGAAGTCGATGCCTTCCTTCTTGCCACTACGGCTCAACATCAAGAACGACAGGATAGCCAATGCAACACCAGCCCATTGCCATCCGTTCAGCCGTTCGCCAAAGACCAACAAAGCGCCTACGAGTACCATCACAGGACGCGTGGCATTGATGGGACCAACGATGGTCAGAGGCAGGTGTTTCATGCCAAAATAGCCCAACACCCAACTAGAGAGCACGATAAGTGCCTTGAGCAGCACGTACTTATGTTCGTCCCATCCGCCCGAAGCGACGAAGAAAACGGTATCGTCGAGCGTCTGAGTGGTAGCACTCAAGATGATAAAAGGCAGGAAGATAAGCGATGAAAACAGGGTATTCAGGAAAAGAACGGGCAGTACGGCATTCTCGCGCAACGCCTCTTTTTTGAAAGAATCATAGCAGCCCAACAGCGCTGCAGACATAAATGCTAATATCAGCCACATAGATCGGAATCAATACTTTACATCTTCTAAAAACAAGGCGTGAGCGGGCATCGACTCGCCAGCCTGAGTGCGCTTCTTGCCTTCAATCACCAGACGGAACTCGTCGAGCGACATTCGGTGACGACCAACCTCAACAAGGGTTCCCACCACCGCACGAACCATATTTCGCAGGAAACGGTTTGCTTCGATCTCGAAATACCACTCAGTAGGTGAAGTTTGGTGCCATTGAGCCTTCGTCACATGACAGATGGTCGTCTTCACATCGGAGCCTGCCTTGCAAAAAGCTCCGAAATCATCGTAGTCAAAGAGGAGCTGTGCAGCTTGGTTCATCAGTTGATAATCAAGCACATAGTGAAGTTCCAAGGAATACTGTCGGTGAAATGGCGACTTTTGCGTATGCACATAATAATGGTAGAGACGCGACGTAGCAGAGAAGCGCGCATGAAGGTCGACATCTACCTGTTCGACGAGATATACGGCAATGTCAACGGGCAAAAGACCATTGAGCTTCTTCACGAGCATGGTCGGATCGAAAGCTGCATCGGTGTCAAAATGGGCCGCCATCCGACGGGCGTGAACACCAGCATCGGTGCGTCCAGCTCCCGTCACGCTGATTTTCTCGCGTAAAAGGAGCGACAGACAGCGCTCCAATTCGCTCTGCACCGTAATACCATTGGGTTGTATCTGCCAACCATGATAGTTGGTACCGTCGTATCCAAACCAGACAAAATATCTCATAATCGGGTGCAAAATTACAAAAATTTCTCTAAACTCTAAACGCTAACCGCTAAACTTTTACTATCTTTGCAGCATGATATTCTATTTTTCAGGTACAGGCAATACGAAATGGGTAGCTCAGCAGTTGGCTGCAGCTACGGGCGAACAGCTGTCATATATCCCCGACGAGCTGAAAAAGGGCTCCATGGACTATACGCTACAGGACGGTGAGCGACTGGGGTTCTGTTTTCCGACACACGGATGGCAACCACCTCGTATTGTGCGCGATTTCATCAGGAAAGCGACGTTTCATCACACCAGTTACGTCTATGCAGTGACTACCTGTGGCGATAACATGGGCCACGCCATGCGCATTCTGAATAAAGAACTGGCTGTCAAGGGGTTGCAGGCTGAGAGCACGTTTGCTGTGCTGATGCCTGAATCGAACGTCTGTTTCTCGTTCCTCCATCTGGACACGCCAGAACGCGAACAGCAGAAGAAAGAACAGGCCAAGGGAACGGTAGCTCACATCTGCGAAGTGGTCAAGGAGCGCCAAAAGGGCGTGGAAGAGCTCATCAAAGGGGCTATTCCCTATACTTATACTTATGTGATAGGCGGATATTACAACAAACACCTGATCACCGACGAGAAATTCTGGGTTGACCAGGAGGCTTGCACGCAGTGCGGATTATGTGCCAAGCTCTGCCCTGTCGACGATATAGAAGGACTGCCACCACGCTGGAAGCATGATGGCAGTTGTACAAATTGTCTGGCGTGCTATCACCACTGTCCGCAACATGCGATACATTGGGGAAAGATGAAGCGTGGCCAGTATTACTTCAATAGACGCGAGGACCGAAAATAGTCGTTCCTATCCTCACCATCGTAGAACCTTCCTCTACGGCAATGGGGTAATCGTGGCTCATACCCCACGAACGCTCGCAGAACCAGGGCGCATCAGCAAAATACTGTGCTTTCAGTTCGTCGAACAGTTGACGGGCGATGCGGAACTCTGAGCGTATCTGCTCTTCATCATCCACATTTGACGCCATCATCATCAGACCGCAGATACGGACGTGCTCAAGCTGTCGCCATTCGCCATCAGCCAGCAATGCACGACAGGCGTCAGGGGTGAGTCCGTACTTCGTTTCCTCAGTAGCGATATGAAGCTCTAAAAGAACGTCGATAACACGCTTATTCTTAGCCGCTTGCTTATCAATCTCTCTAAGTAACTTTAAGGAATCGACCGCTTCTATCATCGTGATATAAGGTGCGATGTATTTCACCTTATTGGTCTGCAAATGGCCGATAAAATGCCACAAAATGTCATGAGGCAGCGTCTCAACCTTCTGGCGCAGCTCCTGTTCGTGACTCTCACCAAAGATGCGCTGTCCCTCAGCATAGGCCTCCTCAATATATTCATTGGGATGGTATTTGCTGATGGCAACCAGACGAACTCCTTCAGGTAAACTGGAGAGTACCTCGTTCAAATGGCCCTTAACATCGTAATCGACCATAACACTACCCTTCTACCTCAGGCTTTTCGTCAGCCTGTCTCTTGGCATATTCGAAGACGTCCATCAGTGTCGTCTCAGCAACAGAGGAGATGACATAGTCGATCATCGTACCACCCATCACTTCATCGATATTCTTCACCGCTCCGTTCAGTGTACCTGCCTGTACCAGGTAGTTTACGCTGTTGCGCTTCTCCTTCTCCGTTTTCTCGTCGATGGTGATAAACTGGAGCTTGGCCTTATACCAACGGTCGGCCATTTCATCGTCACTAAAGAAAATCTCGCCATAGGGGGCAATCTTGATATCCTTTATCTTAAACTCACCGCTGATGTAGCTGGACATTTCTTCCATGATGCGCTTCTCTGCCTCGGTGAAGCTTAAAGCGTCTACGGCATAGTTTTCAATTACTTTCTTCTGCAAGCCATCTTCCATGACCTTCTCATAGCTGATCTTGCATTCAAACCATGTAGCTGTTCTTGATCTCATTGTTTATTGATTCGTTATGATATGATAATAATTATTTCTTTTCGGGCTGTTGGGGCAGTTGGATTCCGCGACTGTTGGTTCCGCCAAGGGCTTTTTTCTTCTCGTTGGAGATGCGCTCGATAATCTCGCTGGCAATGAGCTGGGCGCGCTCAGCTGTCAAGCTAGCCTCCTCGCCCATCTTCTGCTGTAGCTCCATGAGTTCACGGATAGTCTCTTGATTTTCAGCAAGAAAGAGTTTTTCGTTATTGCTAAGGTACGACTTGTCGTAAATCTTCGAGAGGATACGGTCAGCCTCCTTGGCGAAGTTCTTGCGGAATATCTGCTCAGCCTTAGCTTGATAATCGGGCGTGGGCTGTGCTGCATAGGCAGAATCATCGGGCAGCGTAGTCTCCGGATTCACACTGTCGGAACTGACCACACCCAATTCCTCAGGCGAAAAGCCATCGTCGAGCAGATCGTCAGTCGCCTGTCGTGGAGCAGGCTTCACATATTCTATCTCTGCGGTAGCCTCAGGGAATGTCTCGAAATAGATGCCAATGCACAGTAGTGCGATTCCCGCTGCAACTGCGAAAGCGATGGCAGATTTGATGGTTCCGCGACGCTTTTCCACTGATTTCAACAGCTCCGCAGGCGTATTGAAACGATCTTCGGGCGACTCGCTGCATGCTTTCTTAATGGCGAGTTTGTATTCTAAGGGCATCGATGCCTTTTCAAAGAGCGATTCCATAAAGCGACCAAGCGAATAGACATCACAACGATCGTCGATGGAACCCTGATGGAGCACTTCAGGAGCCACATAAGCAGCATCAGCGCCATAAAAGGCCTCTTGGTCGGACAGTCCCAGATAATAGGAGCCATGCGAGAGCAACATCACGGCATGATCGCCTTTGCGAACGAAGACGGTACGCGGTGAGAAACAGATCTGACGGATACCCTTTTCGTGCAGGTAGGTCGTTGTCTCAACCAGCGTCTTCAGCGTATTGTCGATGAATCCTTTCTCTGCCACAACGGCAGGTGATTCGCTCAACAATTGCTCGAAAGACATAAAAGTGCCGGTTTCAACGACCAGCTGGCTGATTTCCTCCTTCGCCTCTGCTGGTTCGAAGTGCAGCTGGTGGTTGCTGGCCAACGTCTTATTCTCTTCACACTCCTTCAGAAGAGCCTTCGTAAAGACGAGATTCCGATGCAAGTCCATACGGATATCAACCAGTCCGCGATACTTCCCATCAACCTGAGTGCGATAGTATTCACCTATCGGCAACAGGGTCAGATTCAGCTTTCCGTCATTCTTGGCAGCTAACAATTCTTCGTAGTTCATAGCCTTTTTATTGCTTTTGTTGCGCAAAAGTAAGCATAATTTCCGAAAACGCAAAAAATAATGAAAATTATTCTTAACTCTTAACTCTTAATTCTTAATTTATTCGTACCTTTGCACACAATTAAACTCAATACAACACAAACAATGCCAGAAATATCTGTACGCGGACTGGAAATGCCCGAGTCGCCCATTCGAAAACTCGCTCCGTTAGCTGCTGCTGCCAAAAAGCGCGGCACTAAGGTCTATCACCTGAACATCGGACAGCCTGACCTGCCTACGCCACAAGTCGGACTGGAAGCGCTGAAGCGCATAGATCGTGAGATTCTTGAATATTCACCATCGCAGGGCTATCTGAGTTACCGCGAGAAGCTGGTCAGCTACTACGCGAAATATAATATTAATGTGACAGCTGATGATATCATCATCACTTCTGGTGGTTCGGAAGCTGTACTGTTCGCCTTCATGTCGTGTCTGAATCCTGGCGATGAAATCATTGTTCCGGAGCCTGCCTATGCCAACTACATGGCGTTCGCGATCTCTGCAGGAGCTAAGATTCGCACCATTGCAACGACAATTGACGAGGGTTTCTCGCTGCCTAAGGTGGAGAAATTTGAAGAGCTGATCAACGATCGTACGCGTGCCATCATGATATGCAACCCCCACCACCCGACGGGTTATCTGTCTACGCGTCGTGAGATGAACCAGATACGCGACCTGGTGAAGAAATACGACCTGTATCTCTTCTCCGACGAGGTATATCGTGAATATATCTACACGGGTTCTCCCTATATCTCAGCATGCCATCTGGAGGGCATCGAGCAGAACGTCATCCTGATTGACTCCGTGTCGAAGCGTTATTCAGAGTGTGGTATCCGCATCGGAGCACTCATCACGAAGAATGCTGAAGTACGCAAAGCCGTGATGAAGTTCTGTCAGGCACGCCTTTCCCCGCCCCTTATCGGACAGATTGTTGCCGAAGCTTCGCTTGACGCTCCAGAGGAGTACTATCGCGATGTATACGACGAATATGTGGAGCGCCGTAAGTGTCTGATTGACGGACTGAACCGTATTCCTGGCGTCTATTCTCCTATTCCCATGGGCGCTTTCTACACCGTTGCCAAGCTGCCCGTTGACGATGCGGAGAAGTTCTGCCGTTGGTGTCTGGCCGACTTTAACTATGAGGGCGAAACGGTGATGATGGCTCCTGCAGCAGGTTTCTACACCACTCCTGGCGCTGGTGTCAATCAGGTTCGTATCGCCTATGTGCTGAAGAAAGAAGACCTGGAGCGCGCCCTCTTTGTGCTGCGCAAAGCATTGGAAGCCTACCCTGGACGAGTTGAGGAATGAATCTCCCCCTTTTCATAGCTCACCGTATCTATTCCTCCGACGGTCAGCGTCGTGAGGTGAGTCGTCCTGCTATCCGTATTGCTACGCTTGGCGTGGCCATCGGACTAGCTGTGATGATTATCACGGTGAGTGTAGTCTTAGGGTTCAAGCACACCATTCGCGACAAGGTGGTAGGCTTTGGCAGCCATATCCGCATAGAAAACATACTGACGGAGCAGACAGCGAGTCCGACACCTATCTGCATTAGTGACACGCTGAAGCGCAACATCAAAGCCATTCCCGGAGTACGCCACATTGCCCCTTATTCCATGACACAGGGCATTCTCAAGACTGACAGCGACTTTCTGGGTGTCATCTTCAAGGGTGTTGGCAAGGACTACGACCTCAGTTTCCTGAAACAACATCTCGTATCGGGAAAAATGCCCGAATTCAACGATGAGGAATCATCCTACCAACTGCTTATCTCGCAACAGACAGCGGATAAGCTCGTGTTGAAGGCTGGCGATCACGTGTTTTCCTATTTCATTGGAAATGACGATGTCCGCGTGCGTAAGTTTACCGTTGCTGGCATCTACCAGACCAATATGAATCAGTTTGACCAGCTGCTCTGCTTTACCGACTATCAAGTACCAATCCGACTGAACGGATGGGAGAAAGATCAGTGTAGCGGTGCAGAACTCATGGTCAACGACTTCGAACGTCTGGAAGAGACAGCCAGACAGGTACAACACCTCATCACCCGCAATGTCGACCGCTATAGCGAAACATTCACGTCGCAGACCATCTACGAGTCGTATCCCCAGATTTTCACCTGGCTTGACCTACTCGACATCAACGTCTGGATTATCTTGGCGCTTATGGTTTGTGTAGCAGGTTTTACCATGATTAGCGGACTGCTGATCATCATCTTGGAGCGCACGCAGATGATTGGTCTACTGAAGGCGTTAGGAGCCCGAAACAGCACGGTGCGCCATACCTTCCTTTGGTTTGCTGCTTTCATCATCAGCCAAGGATTGCTTTTGGGCGATCTCATCGGTATCGGAATCGTTGTGCTGCAACAGCAGACAGGGTTTGTGAAGCTTGACCCTGCCAGCTATTATGTCGACACGGCTCCGATGGAACTGAACATTCCCATCGTCGTAGCGCTCAATGTGGCCACACTCCTCATCAGTATCTTCGTGCTGATAGCTCCGAGCTTCCTCGTATCGCATATCCATCCCGCGAAGGCTATGCATTTCGAATAATTACACATTATTAATATATAATAGAAAAATAACTATGAACAAACTATTCAACATCAAAGACAATGTGGTTGTCATCACTGGCGGAACGGGTGTTCTCGGACGTGCAATCGCCAAGTATCTGGCACTGGAAGGTGCAAAAGTCATCATTCTCGGACGTAAGGAAGAGGTGGGTCAGGCCATCGCCTCGGAAATCCAGCAGGCAGGTGGTGTTTGCGAGTTTATGAAAACGGACGTCATGAACCAGGCTGTCGTTCAACAGAACTGCGACGACATCATGGCCAAATACGGACATATCGACACACTGCTCAATGCTGCAGGAGGTAATATGCCTGGCGCAACCATCGCTCCCGATAAGACATTCTTCGACCTCGACCCTGCACAGTTCCAGACTGTTCTGAATCTGAATCTGACGGGTACCGTCATCCCCACACAAGTATTCCTGAAGCCTATGGTCAAGCAGGGCAAGGGTTCTGTCATTAATTTCTCGTCGATGGCAGCCTTCCGTCCAATGACACGTGTATGTGGCTATGCAGCAGCTAAAGCAGGTATCTCTAACTTTACTGCCTATATGGCCACCGAATGTGCCAAGAAGTTTGGAGAGGGAATCCGCGTGAACGCTATAGCCCCAGGCTTCTTTATCACTGAGCAGAACCGTGCACTGCTGACCAATCCCGACGGCACTTACACACAACGTGGCCAGGATGTAATTCGCCAGACACCATTCGGACGTATGGGCGATCCCGATGAGCTGTGCGGTACCATCCACTATCTGATGTCGGAAGCCTCGAAATTCGTCACAGGAACCGTTGCAGTAGTCGATGGAGGCTTCAATGCCTTTGCGATGTAAACACTTAGTTTAAAATACGTAATTAAAAACTGGCAAAATCGTTAATTTTGTCAGTTTTTTAAGTTTCTAACCGTTAATTTCTAATAGCCGTTAACTCTTCGGGGTTAATTGTTAAATTGCGACAAAAAGATACGACAAATTGACAGATTACTGATTTTTGCCTTAAATTTGCAGTCGATTTCATGAACATTGAATTTATAAACATTAAACAGTAATTGAATATGAAAAAGATTGTAAAGAATGTGATGCCAGCTGTCTACATGATGTTTATTGCTTTCTCAGCCGCATCATGCAACCAAACACAAGCAGCTCCTGCTGCAGCATCTGCCTCTGCACCCGCAGGACAACCTGTTGACCTGACTTACGCAGCCGAAAAGTCGCTGCCCTCAGTCGTTTATATCAAGTCGGTCATCAATGCAAAGACGCAGACCGTTGAGTATTCTGACCCCTTCGACGATTTCTTCTCTGATCCCTTCGGAGGTTTCTTCGGACGCGGACAGGGTAACAACAATGGCAAGCGCCAGCGCCAGGTACAGACTCCGAAGCGTGCAGCTGCCGGTTCAGGTGTCATCATCTCAGCTGATGGTTATATCGTGACCAACAATCACGTCGTTGACGGAGCTGACGAGTTGACAGTCACACTGAACGAGAACTCGAAGGAGTATTCTGCTCGCATCATCGGAGCTGACAAGACCACCGACCTCGCTCTGATCAAGATTGATGCCAAGAATCTGCCAGCTATCGTCATTGCTAACTCTGATGACGTGAAGGTTGGCGAATGGGTGCTGGCAGTCGGTAATCCGCTCGGACTGAACAACACCGTCACCGCAGGTATCGTCAGCGCTAAGGCTCGTTCGATGAACACCGGTGGTATCACCTCCATGATTCAGACCGATGCTGCCATCAACCAGGGTAACTCAGGCGGTGCACTGGTTAACACCCGTGGCGAACTGATTGGTATCAACGCCATGCTCTACTCGCAGACCGGTTCTAATATCGGATATGGTTTTGCCATTCCTACCACGATTGTCAATAAGGCTGTTGAGGACTTCAAGAAATATGGTAGCTACCAGCGTGCTATGATTGGTATTCAGGGTATGGATGTCAAGAATTATGTCGATGCCATGAAGGATCAGGACAAGGAGGTCCAGGACTTCGGAACCATGGAAGGTATCTATGTTGACAAGGTAGTTGAAGACGGTGCTGCTGCAGAGGCAGGTATCCAGAAGGGTGACGTGCTGACAAGCGTTGATGGTCAGAAGGTGAAAGACTTCGGTGCTCTGCAGGGTATCATCGCTCAGAAGCGTCCTGGCGATAAGGTGAAGGTGACCTATCTGCGCAATAAGAAGGAGCGCACGGCAATTTTGACGCTGAAGAACGAGCAGGGAACCACCAAGGTTGTGAAGAATGCTGATGTTGACGTGCTGGGCATCGATGTTCGTCCGATTACCGATTCGCAGAAGAAGCAGCTCGAAATCAATTACGGTCTCGAAGTGCTGAAGGTCAGCGGTGGTAAGATGAAGGAAGCTGGTGTTCCTAAGGGCTTCATCATCCAGATGGTCAACGATCAGCCCATGCGCTCGTTCGACGATTTGCAGGAGGCTGTCAAGGATGCTAAGGACCAGATGCTGGTCATCAAGGGTATCTTCCCAACCGGAAAGCGTGGCGGATTCGTAGTCTACCTGCAGAACGAATAAGCAATAACAGCATAAATGTGTAAAAAAGTAAGGTATTTTTTGGTTATTCCGAAAAAATACCTTACTTTTGCATCCGGCTATATTAAACTACGACTAAATGAGACAACTAAAAATCAC
>JAEEGL014809722.1_pt1 | contig 15661 bp, 14 predicted proteins | sample 9134231 | NCBI WGS metagenome assembly JAEEGL01 (sample SAMN16246548, study PRJNA631951) | gut metagenome | biome: gut microbiome; feature: rumen; material: fiber-attached | host: Bos | place: Iran: Karaj | collected 2018-10
GTTCCCACAAGCTGAATTCGGCGATCGCCCAGGCCTATTATGCGAAAAAGCAGGGCTTAAAAGGCGTCACGACCGAGACCGGTGCCGGTCAGTGGGGCACGGCTCTTTCCATGGCCTGTGCCTATGTGGGCCTTGACTGCAAGGTCTATATGGTGAAAATCTCCTATGAGCAGAAGCCCTGCCGCCGCGAGGTCATGAAGGTCTACGGTGCGGATGTGACCCCCTCTCCTTCCCTGACCACCCAGGTCGGGCGGGCGATTCTGAAAGCTCATCCCGGAACCGGCGGCTCACTCGGCTGCGCGATCTCCGAAGCCGTGGAGGATGCGGTCTCTCACGAGGGCTACCGCTATGTCCTCGGCAGCGTCCTAAACCAGGTCCTGCTGCATCAGTCCGTGATCGGGCTGGAAGCCAAGGCGGCTATGGACAAGTACGGAATTAAGCCGGACATCATCATCGGCTGCGCGGGCGGCGGCTCCAATCTGGGCGGGCTGATCTCGCCTTTCATGGGCGAACAGCTGCGCGGAGAAGCCGATTACCGCTTTATTGCCGTGGAACCGGCCAGCTGCCCCAGCCTGACCCGCGGGGTCTTTGCCTACGATTTCTGCGATACCGGCCATGTCTGCCCGCTCGCCAGGATGTACACACTCGGCAGCGACTTCATCCCGTCGCCGAACCATGCCGGCGGCCTGCGGTATCACGGCATGAGCCCGGTTCTGTCCCAGCTTAAAGCCGTCGGTCTGCTGGAAGCGGTCTCCGCCGAACAGACCGCCGTGTTCAAGGCGGCCGAATTCTTTGCCCGGGCGGAAGGAACCCTGCCGGCACCCGAGAGTTCCCACGCGATCAAGGCCGCCATTGACGAAGCCCTAAAATGCAAAGAGACCGGCGAGGCAAAGACCATTCTCTTCGGCCTGACCGGCACCGGCTACTTTGACTTAAAAGCCTATGAGCAGTTCCACAACGGAACCATGACGGACTATATTCCGAGCGATGAAGAGCTGGCAGAGGGATTCCGCCGGCTTCCGGTCATCGGATAAAACGCCGCCCGTCTTTCTTCAGTCGGAAGGAACCGTCATCTTTTCCGGAAAGACCATCCTCTCTTTTAGAAGGGGAAGCGTCAGAAAAACGCTTCCTCTTTTATTCGATCTCTGCTATAATGAAGTATAATAAGTTGTCGGCCGTAAGAGGAAAACATGAATCAGGTACAGGAAATCTTAAATGAAGTGAAAAAAGCCGTTTCCGGAAAGGACCAGGTTCTGTTATGGATGCTCACGACTTTCCTGGCCGGCGGACATGTGCTGCTGGAAGATCTTCCGGGTGTCGGCAAGACTACCGCCGCCCTTGCTTTTTCCCGCGCGCTCGGACTGGATTACGGCCGGGTCCAGTTCAATCCGGACGTTCTTCCCTCCGATATTACCGGATATTCCGTTCTCCATAAGGAGAGCGGCGAGATGCGCTATCAGCCTGGTGCCATCCTTTGCCATCTGTTTCTGGCAGATGAGCTGAACCGCGCCACCTCGCGTACCCAGTCCGCCCTGCTGGAAGCCATGGAAGAAGGTCAGGTCACGGTGGACGGGATCTCGCATCCCCTGCCGAAGCCGTTTTTCGTCATCGCTACGCAAAATCCTGCCGGCGCAGCCGGGACCCAGCTGCTGCCGGATTCCCAGATAGACCGTTTTACGATTCAGCTGAGTCTCGGATATCCGGACAAGGAGGCTGAATTCTCCATGGTTCAGAACCGGCTCCACGGCAATCCGCTGGACCGGATCCGCCGCGTTGTGGACCGCAGCACTTTCCTTGCGATGCAGCAGAAGGTATCGGAAGTCTTTGTACATGAAGATATCATCCGATATATCGTTGCCCTGATTACTGCCACCCGCCAAACGCCGCTTCTCGCCAGGGGCGCCAGCCCCCGCGCCACCCTTGCCACGCTCGCCGTCAGCCGGGCAGTCGCCTATATCTCGGAGCGGGATTATGTAGTACCGAAGGATGTTCTTATGGTTTATCAGCGGATTCTGCCGCATCGGCTGAAGCTCTCCCAGGAGGCCGCTTCGAAAAGCATGAGCGTATCCGATGTACTGAGTACATTGGCCGGTCAGCTTGCTCCGCCGCGGATCTGATATGGGAAAGAACCGTCTGCTTGCCCTCCTTTTTCTGGGAGGGGCCCTTGTGTTCTTTGTCGACTACCGCGGTTGGATCTCCGCTCTTTTTCTGCTTCTGGTCCTGATCCTGCCGCTTTTTTCGCTGTTGTTTTCCCTGCCCTATCTTTTTTCGCTGAAGCCGGTTCTGAATGCGCCGGCAGAGCTTTCTCCCGAAAAAACAGCTGAATTTGAAATCTCGCTGATCCCGGTCCGAAGCTGGTGCGATCCGCTCTGTTCTGTCAGTTTCCGTATGACAGATAAGACCGGCGGAGACGAATCGGTCACCCGTCTGTCTCTGAGCCCCCATTCGCCTGCCCGCCTGTCTTTTCCCGCCCTGCACTGCGGCATCTATGAACTGGAACTGACCCGCGGCCGCCTGCTTGATTTTCTCGGACTATTTCGTCTGCCTTTCAGACTTTCAGCCGGGCAGCGCCTCACCGTTTATCCGCAGCCGCAGCAGCCGGCTGCGGTCCCGCCGCTGGAATTATTTCAGGCCCTTCGCTATCACCCGCTGCCCGGCGGAGGTTTTTCCGAGGTACATGAGACACGCGAATACCGCCCCGGTGACAGCCTGAACACCATTCACTGGAAATTGTCGGCCAAAACCGATTCTCTGATCGTCCGGGAGGCACAGAAAAAGGACAGGCAGCACGTACTGCTGGTGCTTTCCTTCTCGGAGGACCGCTCCGAAACGGACCGGATACTCGGAGAATGGCTCTGGATCTCGCACGAGCTGCTCGGGCTTGATATGATCTATACCCTGGCCGTACCGGCTTCCGAGCAGGAAGATGCTCTTCTGGTCACAGTCCGCAGTCAGGATGAAGAAAAAGCAGTTCTGCAGCGTCTGCTGAACCGCCGCTTATTACCCGGTTCCCCGGAAGAAAGTCTGCTGCCGACGGCTGACTGGCGCTTCGACTTAAACGGAAAAGGAGGCTCCCATGAAAGCCTCTGAAAAAGTGATCCGCTTCATTTCTGTCTTTCTGACCGCCTGCGCCGTATCGGTCGGCACGGTTTTTACGTTCTCCACCGCTTTTTCGATCCGGATCGGGTCCGCTCCGGTTATTGCGGCCTGTCTCGGCAGCGCTTTGCTGGCTTCGCTTCTATGTCTTTCTGAGCTGATCTGGCCCTTTCTTCTCGGACTGGAAATTCTCTTCGGCATCGGATTATGGCTCTTCCGGGATGCCTTCCGTCGCAGTCTGATTCCCGTAATCTGCTCGGTCGGAGAGCTGTATATCAAAAGCTTCTCCGGGCTAAAAGACGCCACACTGTCCCTTCAGCCCGTGCCCGGAACAGACGGAACGCTTTTTCTTGCGCTTCTGGGAGGCCTTCTTGCCTTCCTCTGCGTTCTTTCACTCGTCCGTCTGCGGCGCCTGTGGCCGTTTCTCCCCTTCTGTCTTCTGCTGTTAATCTCCTGTCTGGTCAGCACGCTGAGCGTCCCTGCTCTGTGGGCTTTCCTGCTCTTGCTGTTTGCGCTTGTGCTTCTGCTTCTGACACAGTCTCAGCGACACCGTCAGTCTCCGACAGAGTATCTCTCGCTGCTGATCTTGATGCTGCCGGCAGCCCTACTGCTTCTGGCGGCAATCCTGTTCGTACGGCCTTCCGTCTACAAGCAGCCCGATCAGATTGCGTCCCTTTCCGACAGACTGTCGGACTTTGCGAAGCAGTCACCTGTTCTTTCCCGGTTCCAGCCGCCCTTTGACGATAAACCGGCCCGTGAAGTAATGTCTTTCTCGAACCAGATTGACCTGAGTACACTCGGTTCACGGGAAGAAATCCGCCGTGAAATCTTCCGGGTGTACTCCGCCCGGACCCGGTCTCTTTACCTGAAAGGCGTTGCCTACGGTTCTTTTGAAGACAACAGCTGGCAGCTGCTGCCGGATGAACTCTATCAGGAAAGCTCTGTGTCATCCGCCGACTGGTATACTGCCATGGTACCCTGCAGCCACTGCTACGACAATTCGGATATTCTTTCCAATCCGGAAGATACCCTGCTTCGGATCGCTCCGACCATCGAAACATCTTATCTGCTGATCCCGAACCGGGCACAGAAGATCCCCCCGGAAGCGCGGATCGATTACGACCGCTTCGTGGAAGCGCCGGATCCTCTGGCTGAATATGAAATCACTCTTTTCCCTTACGAATCTTCCGTCAATCTCTATCCTGCCAACCTGATTCCTTTTCTGGAGGAGTACAGACAGGTTCCGGATTCTGTCCGCACCGCTCTCCGGACGGTTCTTACCGGTCTTCAGGATCAGATCGGAGATCCGGAACCGGCCGGATATGCCGATCGGTGCGCGCGAGCGATTGATGAATATGTCCGTGCGTCGGCCCGCTACAGCATTCAGACCGAGACCATGCCGACCGGAGACGATTTTGTCCGCTGGTTTCTGGAGGACTGCGACCGCGGCTACTGCGTTCATTTTGCGACGGCTGCCACGGTCCTGCTCCGCTGTTTCGGAATTCCCGCCCGCTACGTCTCCGGTTTTGCCGTTTCAGCCTCCGCCGGCACCTGGACTTCTGTCACCGGCGTGATGACTCACGCCTGGACCGAATACTTTGACGGCACCGCCTGGCGCATTCTCGACGCTACGCCGCCCGGTTCACCCGCCGAGGAACTTCCGGTCCCCGAACAGCCGGAGGATGTTACGGAAGAACCGGATGCCGAAGACGTTCGGATCGAATCGCACGAGTGGAACAGCACGGTCCCGTCTTCCGCCCCGGAGCCGGTTCGCCCGGACAGCCCTGCCGTCTCCCGTTTCAATCCGTTTTATCTTCTGCTGATTCCGGTTCCGCTGCTGCTCTTTCTTCTGGGACGTTTTGTTCGGCTGCTGCGTCAAAAAAGCCTGAGCCGCCGCAGCCGGCGTGAGCGGCTGCTTCGATCCTACCGGTATCTTGAAAGACTTACCCGGCTCTCATACAGCAAGCCGGATGAAGCCATGCGGGAGCTGGCCGAGAAGGCCCGCTTCAGCCAGCATAAACCAACCATGGAGGAATACCGCCTCATGCAGCGCGCCGTACAGCAGCAGCGGCAGAAGCTGCGCGACTATCCTTCCCGGATAAAAAGATTCTATTTCAGAGTGATTCTCGGAATTTAAGCGTTTTAACAAGCCGGAAGAAGCTGATAAAGAAACTGTTTCTCTCTGTCCGGCCGCTCGAAAAACCTGTTTACAGAAGTCATCTGATCAGACAACATCATATGTCATCCATCTATATATTCTCCAAATACTTGCCTGCATCCTCTCTGGAGTAAAAAACATGGATTTCCTTTTCCTCTCCATATCGTTCCAGCAATTCGTAAATCTGCGGAAGCTTTGTTTTCGGAAATTCAACAATCCACTGCCGAAATTCCTCATCGAGTTCTTTTTCTACCCACGGTATCTCTTCCCTCTTTTTCCCGACACGATCCCTTGCTCCGGCGAGACATACTTCCAACGGATAATCCAAAAGAAAAACCGTATCGCAGAATTTAAGCCGCATCTCTATTGTTCTGCTATAATTGCCATCAATGATCCAACTGTCTGTACGCAGGATATCCATTAGTTTCCGATCAAACTCTTCCTGAGTAATGTTGGTCCTGTCCGGCAAGTGCCAGATCATATCAAGATAGTATAATGGAAGCCCCGTCTTATCTCTCAGCTGCCGTGCAAAGGTACTCTTCCCTGCTCCGGGACTGCCAATCACTATAATTCGTCTCATAACTCACGCACCATCCATCTTCCATATCGCTTTCATAGATTCTTTTCTGTTTACGGATTTCCCTTTCGGTAATTATAATAAATAATATCCCTTTCTTCGGGTGTCTGCGCATTGTGCGAGTACAGTACATCTGCTGCTCCCGTATACACATCAAACCCTGCCGTATAAACCAAATAATATATACAGGCGTCATCTGAATATGAAAGCGACACCTCTCTCCCGTCCAGGGAGATATATGAAATGATCAGGTCTCCCTGCTCCCAAGCTCTGATCGAGGTAATAATCCAGCATTCCGGAATATAATCTGTCAGCTTCTCCGACGTATAGATCAAAGAACGGTTTCCGTTGTTGAATTCCACTGTCTCTTTCAGCTGACACAGGGAAAGGATGATCTCTTTTAGCGGCATACCGGGCGATCCGGCCAGGCGCAGCTTTTCCTCATCCGCCAGATACGTTTTGTATCCGGCGATCTGTACTTCGGAAGCCGGTTCCTGATAGCAGTAATAGGCGCGTAAAACAGCGTTTTTCACTAAATACCAGGAAAATAAGATCAGGATAAATCCAATTATCAGATAAGCAAATTTACTCTTCATAGCCTTTCTCCGTTTCTGTGACTCAGCCGCACAGTCCGCTTCCGTCTGTTACTGCCTTTTGACAGCGTTTTACGATCGCCCGGCTGATGAAGAACAGGTAAATGAGGGCGAGCAACAATAGGGCAGCTACTGTTTTCGCCGAACGGATTCCCTTTTCTCTTTCTGGTCCCAGAATGAGATAAACCGTCAGAATCCTCAGCGGAAGATCCGGAAACAGCAGGCCGTAAAACATGCCCTGTCTGACGTCAATGGTCAGCTGAAAGAAGACCATCGTGGCAGATGTCATCAGCATTTGGAAGAAAAACAGGAAAACAAAACCGATATACGGCAATATCTGATTCCGAAAGTCTATAACCGCCCTCATGCGGAGCATTCCCGCAACAAAGCCGCCTGTCCCAATAATCAGGCAGAACAGCGCACCCCGTAGGATCTCCGCCAACTTGGTCCGTGCATAGGTCTTCCGATCGATCGGATAAGTCAGAAGCTGCAAAAAACCGATTTCCTTCTCTTCCAGCCAGACCGTAAGCGGAACAACAAATGATCCGGCCAGAAACATCATTGCCGCGAGTGTAAAGTTGATCATAAGACGAAAACCGCTCCCGCCGCGGGCCATCAGCCAGAGGCACAGCGTTCCGCCGCCGATACAGATCCCGAAAAACAGCAGGAAGAAAAGCCGCCAGTGTTTGCAGATCAGGTATTCATCCATCTTCCGTATCGCTTTCATTCTTTTTCCTCCTGTAACAGCACCAGGGCATCGATGCCGGCCGGCTCCACGATACAGCCGGGGCATTTCTCTTCGTAGAATGCCCGGTCATCCGTCAGGAAACGAACCACACCGTGTTCCTTTTGCAGGCCTAAAATGCGGCTCGGATCCACTGCCTTAAAATCTTCTTCCCGCAGCGTAAAAACCGCGTATTTTTCCGGGAGTTCATCTGTTTTGGCATACAGTCTGATCTTCCCTTTTTCCAACAGATAAATATCGTCGCAGAGCCCTTCCAGATCGGAAGAGATATGCGAAGTAATCAGGACCGAACACTCCTCATGCGCGGCCAGATACTGTCTGAGCCGGTCCAGGAGGATCTCCCGCGCCGCAACATCAAGTCCGACAGTCGGCTCATCCAGAACCAGCAGCTTGGCCGGACGGCTCAAGGCGCCAAGCAGGCAGAATGCCGCCCGCTGTCCCGGTGTCAGAAGCCGAAGTGTGGTTTCCATGGGTAAGGCCAGCTCCCGGCAGGCTTCGAGAAAAGCCGGGCTGTCAAAATCCGGAATCAGGATCTGCTGCAGCTCACTCCACTCCGGGACGGTCAGGTCGGACTGCAAAAACGCATTCTGCCAGACAACTGCCATCTGCGCACGGTCTTCTGCTCTCAGATCCGCTGCTTCCCTGCCGAAAACGCGGACCCGGCCCTCATCCGGACGGATAAGCCCCATAATAAGCCTCAGCAGGACCGTTTTTCCGGCACCGTTTCGGCCGATAAGGCCCGTTACCCTGCCGCTCTTTACGGAAATATCCGCGTCTATACGAAAACGGCCGTATTCCTTTTTTACACCTTCAACCTGAATCATATTTCCTCCAGAATCAGATCCAGCATGGTGCGGATCTCCTCGGCAGACAGTTCTGCCATCCGGGCGTGCTGTACTGCGACAGCCAGTTCGTTCTCCACCGCAAGGCGGCGGGCTTCCCGTGAAAAAGACTGATCGGAAGCCGCTACACAGCTGCCTTTTCCGTGAACCGTGACGATCAGACGTTCTTCTTCCAGATGGTCGTAGGCTTTCTTCACGGTCAGCGAACTGATCCGAAGCTCGGCTGCCAGTGTGCGGACCGACGGCAGGGCATCGTTTTCTTTCAGTTCTCCGTTCACGATAGCGTTTCTGATCTGCTCAGTCAGCTGCTCGTGGATCGGCTTTATCGATGTGTGATTCAGTATGATACGCATTGTTCGCCTCCGCAAACAGTGTATAACAGCATAAAACAGGTGTCAAGCTTTTTTATAATCATCGTAAAAAAAGAACAGGTCCGGGAGGACCTGCTCTTCTGTTCTGCTTTACAGTGCCGTAATAGCCTTCGGTCTGACATCCTTCGGGATCGGAGCCTCGTAGCCCTTCGGTCCCACTTTCTGTCTGAATTCTTCCTGCGCTTTGGCCAGCAGCTCGGGATCGGTGATCAGTTCCACCGCCGTAGCAGCCAGGATCTTGCCGATATTCCGCATCACCTTGTGGCCCCATGCGGTCTTGCCCTGCGTCACGACCTGCCAGGAATGGCCGGGGGTACCGGTGATCCAGTTGGCGCCGCGGACCTGCGCAGTCGGGCAGACCCAGCTGGCATCGCCGACATCGGTCGAACCGAAGCCCTGCGTGAACTGCTCCTTGTAGGGCTTTACCTTGTAGTCCAGCGGATTCTCCTTGTTGCAGTAGGGGCTGTCGCCCAGGCCCTTTTCAGCCAGTTCCTTGGCAAAGGCCAGATCTTCTTCGTCCGGTTCCGGAACGCCGAGCTCTTCGAATTTCTGCTGCAGCACGCGCTGGATCGTATCGTTCATGACCAGGTTGGAGCAGGCTTTGATGAAGTCATGGCTCTCTCTGGTCTCGGTCATCATTGCGGCACCGGCAGCGATCTTGTTCACGCGCTCATACAGTGCCTTCACCTGGTCGTTCTTCGGGGCACGGATCAGATACAGGACTTCCGCATGCGGCTGGACTACATTCGGAGAGCGTCCGCCGGCATCGGTGATCGCGTAGTGGATACGGCAGTCCGTGCTCATATGCTCGCGGAGAAACTGCACGCCTACGTTCATGAGCTCCAGGGCGTCCAGCGCGCTGCGGCCCATCGCAGGGCTGGAGCCGGCATGCGCCGCGATTCCGTCGAATTTATAGAGGATCTGGTAGTTGGCCAGCGATCCGCCGGTACGGACACCGTTTGCCTGTCCGGGGTGCCAGCAAAGGGAAGCATCCAGTTCATCAAAAACGCCGTCGCGGGCCATAAAGGCCTTGCCGGAACCGCCTTCTTCACCGGGGCAGCCGTAATAGATCACGGTCCCTTCGTGACCGCTGTCTTCCAGGAATTTCTTGACCGCCATCGCCGCGGCAATGGAGCCGATGCCCAGATAGTTGTGACCGCAGCCGTGGCCATTTTCTCCGCCGTTCGGCGTCTTGACCGGGGCCTGAGAGACCTGTCCCAGTCCGCTCAGCGCATCGAATTCACCCAGAATACCGATTACGGGCTTTCCGGAGCCGAAGCGGCCCGAAAACGCCGTCGCGATACCGGCCAGGTTTTCTTCCACCTTAAAGCCTTCCGACCGGAGCAGCTCCATCTGACAGGCAGCGGATTTAAACTCCGAAAATGCCAGTTCCGGATTGTCCCAGATATAATCCGAGGCAGCATCCAGCTTGGCGGCTTTCTCATCGATCACCGACAGATACTCGTACATAGATTTACCTCACTCTCACGATTACTGATAAACAGCTGTTATAATCATATCACGCTGAGAAGCGCCTTGCAAGATTTTTCCGGCTTGAATAATCCGGTCTGTCTGTGGTACAATGCGTGTATTCCGAAACCGAGGCATTTTCATGAAAACATCCGAAAAAAGCATGATCCGCGATCTGACAGAGGGGCCGGTCGTTCCGCTCCTTCTTTCTTTTGCCCTGCCGCTGTTTTTATCCAATGCACTGCAGGCAGTCTACAATCTGGTCGATCTGATTGTAGTCGGGAACTATATCGGCGGACCGGGCATGAGCGCGGTCTCGATCGGCGGCGATATCCTTCATCTTCTGACCTTCGTTGCGATGGGCTTCTCTTCTGCCGGCCAGGTCATAATCGCACGGGCCGTCGGGGCCGGACGCCACGACGATATCCGCAAGACCATCGGCGCCATGTTTACGTTTCTGCTCAGCGCTTCGGTCGTGATCGGTCTCGTCTGTTTCCTGCTGCGGGTTAATATTCTGCACTGGCTGAACACGCCGGCCGAATCCTGGCGCTACAGCCTGGACTATACTGTCACCTGCGTTTTCGGTCTTCCCTTCATTTACGGCTATAACATCGTCAGCGCGATCCTGCGAGGCATGGGCGACAGCCGCCGTCCCTTCGTTTTCATCGCGATCGCCGCTATCCTCAATATGATCCTCGATGTGATCTTCGTCAAATACTGCGGCATGGCCGTCTTCGGCGCCGCCCTGGCCACGGTCATCGGGCAGGGCACGAGCTTCCTCTTCGCCCTGGTCTATCTGTACCGGCGCCGGGTGAGCTTCGGCTTCGACTTCAGGCCGGAAAGCTTCCGTATCGAACCCACCGCCTTTAAGCGTCTGGTCGCGCTCGGGATCCCCATGGCGATCCAGTCGGCTGCGATCAGCTTCTCCAAAATCGTCCTGATGGCCTGGATCAATCTGTTCGGCGTCGAATACTCCGCGCTCGCCGGCGTCTTCAACAAGATCAATACGATGAGCGGCGTGATTTCTCAGTCCTTTACCACTTCCGGCAGCACGATGGTCGGTCAGAACTTAGGCGCGGAGAAATATCACCGCGTCACGCACATCCTGCTGACCGTGCTCGGCTTCTGCTGCAGCTTTGCCCTGGCTGCCAGCCTGCTTATGATCATAGCGCCGGACTTCGTCTACGGTCTGTTCACCTCGGATAAATCCGTGCTGGCCATTGCCGGAATTGTGACGATGCCAATCGTTCTGAACTTCTTCGGCGCCGCGACCCGCAGCGGAGCCTTCTCACTGATCAACGGCTCCGGCCGCCCGAAGCTGAATCTGGCGATCGCGATCATCGACGGCGTCGTGGCCCGGATCGGGCTGGCCGCCCTCTTCGGATTCGCGCTGAACATGGGCTGCCGCGGCTTCTGGCTCGGCGACGCGCTGGCTGGCTTCATGCCGCTCTGCATCGGTTCCTACTTCTATTTTTCAGGGCGTTGGAAGCGTAAAAAAGAAGTAAATCATGCATAAAAAATCATCCTGAACAGACAACGCGTTCAGGATGACCGAAACAGATTGTTTTTTCAAAACGAGTTTTCAGATGTCCTGGCGGGAGGTCAGCAGGTAACTCAGCGCGCTGCAGCCTGCCAGATAGGCCAGACCTATTGCCAGCCAGCTGAGCGGTTCAGATGTGCCGGCCTGCGATGCCTCGCTCAGCGCGTTTGGCAGCCAGTACTCCGCCAGTTTCGATTCTTCTTCAAAGACCAGCACGTCCAGAAGCGTTACGATCAGTGAAATAACGGACGGGACCAGCAGATTCATCGCGATGGCTCCGCCGTTTTTCCGTATCAGAAGACTGAACAGCATAAACAGGGCGGCATGGGCCAGGATCAGCAGCAGCTGAAGCGGAATAGCCGGAAACAATCCGGCTTTTTTAATATTTCCCATCCCGAAGAAAGAGACCGACGCAGCGAAGGTCACGGCCAGACAGACGACGGCAAACACTGCCGCTGCGATCAGGACCGCCCCCAGCTTCGCTGTCAGCCACGCAGAACGCGTATAGCCGCGCCCGATGATATTTTTCGCTGTCCCCTCCATATAATCGGAGCAGATGAACAGCGCCGTAAAGATTCCGAGGATCAGCGTCACATTGGAGCTGCCGAGCGCGCGCCGCAGCTGGTCCGCAGCCGTCACGCCGCCCAGGCCGGCCAGCGCTGAAGGCGCCAGTTCAATGCCGGCTTCGTTTAAGAACAGCTTGCTCAGCGCATAGGTAGAATAAATGCTCAGGAAAGTCAGGCCAGCGAGCACCGCCAGACAGATATAGAAGGCCGGCTTGCGGAACAGCTTGCGCAATTCAAAACGGAACAGTCTGTTCATCTCACCCACCGATCCTTTCCAGGAAATAACCTTCCAGTCCGTCGCTCTGATGACCGATACTGTTGACATTCACACCGGCCAGCACCAGAGCCCGGTTCAGCTCGGGCGCCCGGCCGCTTTCTGCCCGCACCAGCAGGGCAAAATCCTTCCGTTCGATCTGCTCGGCTCCCACTAACGGAGCCAGGGCCGCCATGCCCTTCTCCGGTTCGTCCACCACAAAACGGATCCGCTCGTGCGTGTAGCGCTTCAGTTCATTCATGGTGACTTCCTCCACGAGCCGGCCCCGGTTGATGATCCCGAAACAGGTCGCGATCTTTCCCAGTTCATCCAGCAAATGACTGGAGATTAAGAACGTTGTTCCCTCTTCCCGGTTCAGCCGCTGGATCAGCGTGCGCATCTCCATGATTCCTGTCGGATCCAGACCGTTGACCGGTTCGTCCAGTACAATGAACTCCGGATGACCGATCAGGGCGATCCCGATCCCGAGCCTCTGCTTCATGCCGAGTGAAAATTTTCCGGCTTTCTTATGGGCGGCTTCCACCAGTCCGATCTGCTGCAGGATTCGGTCCGATTCCGAAGGATCGGCCCCGTAGAGCAGCGAAAAGCGAACCAGGTTTTCTCTGGCCGTGCAGTTTTTATAGAATCCGGGATTTTCCACCAGCGAGCCGATCCGCCGTCCTGATTCCGGAGTCGGTTTTGCCCCGAACAGCTCAAAGCTGCCGGAGGTCGGCAGCGCCAGCTGCAGGATCAGTCGCATCAGCGTCGTTTTTCCGGCTCCGTTCATTCCGATAAAGCCGTAGATCTCTCCCTTCGGAATGTGCATATCGACATGATCGACCGCCAGCTTGGAGCCAAAGGCTTTTGTCAGCTGATGCGTTTCCAGTACCATCGACATTTTTCAATCTCCTTGCCTGTGAGGATTACAGCCTCGGACGGCCGGGCAGCAGTTCTTTCGGAATGGGACACTGATACGGCTTGCCGCCGGTTTCGGCCAGAAAGTCTTCCTTTGCCGCCTTCAGCTGATCCGGTTCGGTCATCAGGCGGTAGCCGGCCAGGGCCATGACCCGTGCCGCATAATCCATGCCCTTGATCGCCGCGCTGGTCTTGCCCTGGGCTGTCGCCTGCCAGGAATGCAGCGGGGTGCCGACCGGGAAGGTCGCTGTATTGATCTGAGCAGTCGGCACCACATGGCTGCAGTCGCCGACATCCGAAGAACCCATGCCGCAGGTATCCTGATGCTGATACTCCACCACGAAATCCGGGAACGGGGCCGCCTTGAAGCGCTCAGCGTATTCGAGCTTCTTCTTCATCGGGAACGGCGCCAGCGAGGCAAAACGTACCGGATCGTACGAAGGGATCACGGCCTGCATCTCTCGTCCGAAGGCCTGCTCTTCTTCCGTATATTCGGGGATCTTCTCCGCCAGCATGCATTCGTACAGCAGCTGTTCCATGGCCGCATTGGGAACGATATTCGAGCAGCCCTTGTCAAAAGCGATCTGCACCTGCGTACCGGTCATCAGAGCCGCACCGCGGGCAATATCGTTTACTCGTTCATAGAGCTCCATGACTTTTTCCGTAGTGACATGACGGATCAGATAGAGCACCTCCGCGTGGTTCTGCACGACGTTCGGGCTCGTACCGCCGGTATCCAGGATTGCGTAATGGACGCGGGCTGAGGACTCCATATGCTCACGCAGATAGTTGACGCCGACGTCCATGAGTTCCACGGCGTCCAGGGCACTGCGGCCCAGATGCGGGGAACCGGCCGCATGGGCACTGCGGCCCTTAAAACGGTAGTACACCTGAACATTGGCCAGCAGACTGCCGGTCGTGACCGAGTTTTCACTGCCCGGATGCCAGGTGATCGCCGCATCCAGTTCGTCAAAAATGCCTTCCCGGGCCATATAGGCTTTGCCGGAGCCGCCTTCCTCGGCCGGGCAGCCAAGCAGGACCACCGTCCCGGGCAGCCCCTCTTCCTTCAGCCTGTCACGCAGCAGCAGCGCGGCTTCGACCGACGCGGTCCCCAGCAGCGAATGACCGCAGCCGTGGCCACTCTCACACTCTGGCCGGGGCTGGGGATGCGATACGCCCGCCGCCTGTGAAAGGCCGGACAGAGCGTCGTATTCCGCCAGGATCCCGATGACCGGCCGGCCCACGCCGGCCCGCGCCACAAAGGCCGTCGGCATGTCCGCGACGCCTTCCGTGACCTCAAAGCCCTCTTCCCGGAGCAGGGCCGTCATGGCCGCCGCCGACTTCGTTTCCTGGAATTTCAGCTCCGCCTGCTCCCAGATATACGCGTTCAAATCTGTCATTTTCTGAAAATATTTGTTCATGATGACACCTCGGTCTGTTTTTTATTATTTTAACATGCGTCGGGAAACATTTCAATTTATATCGGCCGGCTGCGGCAAAAGAAAGAGGAGCCGTGAGAGAAAACTCTCACAGCTCCCCTGCGGATCCCGTCTCCTGTCGGAAACGGACAGCGACATCAGCCTTTCACGGCGCCTGCTGTTACACCTTCCACGTAATACTTCTGCAGGAACATGAACAGCGTGACGATCGGAATGGCTACGATCACGCAGCCGGCCGCGAACTGCGTAAAGAGGTTCTTATCGGCAAAGGCACTGAACAGCATCGAGTACAGACCGACGGACACCGTCCAGTAACGCGGGTTATCCGCGCCGATAATGACCTTGGCGAAGATGAAGTCCATCCACGGGCCGGTGAAGCTCATCAGCGCCTGATAGATGATGATCGGTTTCGCCAGCGGCAGAATGATCTGCCGGAAGATCTTAAAGCTCGTGCAGCCGTCCAGCTTGGCGGATTCCACCAGCGCATTCGGGATGACGTCAAAGAAGCCCTTGGCGATCTGGAATCCGAGGCCCGCGCCGGCGCTGTAAGCCAGGATCAGACCGATGATCGAATACTCCGGATGCTCCGGATTGCCGGTCAGGCCGATCGACTTTAAGAGGAAGTAGATCGCGATCATGCTCATGAAGCTCGGGAACAGGCCGATGATCATGGAGATATTCATGAACGGCTTGCGCATCTTGAACTTCAGCTTGGACATGCAGTAGCCCACGGACAGCACCAGGAAGGTCGAGATGATGCAGCAGACCACGGCGATGATCAGCGTGTTCAGGACCCATTTCCCGAAAGCGTTCGGCACCCCTGCGAAGGTCATCGCAAAGAGATCCTTGAAGTTCTTCAGGCCCACATATTTCGGGAAGTAATCACTGGTTACCGTGCCGATAAAGGTTCCGTCCGGATGATACTGGCAGCGGAAAGCGGAAAGCACGATCCAGAGGAGCGGAATAAGCCAGATGATACCGAGGATGACCAGGATTACATAGGTCACGCCCAGACTGATCATGCGATTGCGGGACTGGCTTCTGTATTTAATCGTTTTTCCGGAATTACTCATTGGAAAGTGTCCTCCTCATTGTA
>JAEEGL015091809.1_pt1 | contig 15661 bp, 13 predicted proteins | sample 9134231 | NCBI WGS metagenome assembly JAEEGL01 (sample SAMN16246548, study PRJNA631951) | gut metagenome | biome: gut microbiome; feature: rumen; material: fiber-attached | host: Bos | place: Iran: Karaj | collected 2018-10
AAACCAGGTGATGGTCAACTTGCAGTTACCCATTATAAAGTCATCAAAGAATCTAAAGATTATTCACTTTTGGATGTAAATATTGACTCAGGTCGTAAGAATCAAATCCGTGTTCACATGGGAGATTTAGGACATTTCATTATTGGCGATGATAAATATGGTGAACCTGCAAACCCAATCAAAAGATTAGGCCTACATGCTTATTGTCTAGAACTCAAGCACCCAGTTGCTGGAAAGACCCTAACTTTTAAGGCACCTATGCCCAAAGAATTTGAACAATTATTTTAAGTATTATTCTTGAAAATATAAGTGAATAAAGGGAACTATGTTCCTTTTTTTGTGGATATGGAATAAAATAGAATAGTTATGAAGAATAGATGGGTTCAAGCTCTTATTACCAGTTCATTATCAATCGTTCCAATGATTGTTATCGTCTTGATTTTGTCTTTCAGCAATCTCGCTAAATTAGATGCAAATCGTGGCGATTATATTTTATTAATCGTGGGGATGTTTGTTCTTATTGCTGGATTATCTATTTTCCAAATCGGCGCTGGTTCTAGTTTAACTAAAGTCGGCGAATACATGGGTACATCTTTGTCAAAGCAAAAGAACCTATTTATCGTTTGTTTATTTGCGTTTGCTTTAGGCACTCTTATTACTGTTGCAGAACCAAGCATTTTAATCGTTTCTAAACAAGTTAATATCAATCCACTTTTACTTGTTGGCGGTATTGCTGTCGGTGTTGGTGGATTTATTGTTATTGGCATCCTTAGAATTATGTTCCATAGATCGTTAAAACTTTGGTACGTATTATTTTATTTCATCACATTTATGTTGATGATTATTGTCGTTATGGATCCTAGTAAACGTATTTTCTTACCGTTTATTTTTGATAGCGGTGGAGTTACTACCGGATCTGCGACTGTTCCATTCATCCTTTCTTTGGGCGCTGGTATCGCTATGGTTACTGGTGGTAAAAACGCAAGAAATGATAGCTTTGGTTTAGTGGGTATGGCCTCTATTGGACCTATTATGACTGTGGCTATTATGCTTATGATTGGTAATGTGTCTGGATCATTTGACCCCACAACGACATATACACAATTAGGAAGTGTTCCTACTTGGCAAATGTTTGTTAATACTTTAATCCCAACATCATTCCAAAACCGTGGAACGATGATTGATGTTTTAATCGCATTAGCACCGACACTTACTATCTTCATGGTTTATGAACTCATCTATATTCGTTTACCAAAGCCAAAAGTACTAAAACTTTTAGTGGGCTTCTTGTTCACCTATATCGGTTTAACAATTTTCTTAACCGGTACTGGCGCAGCGATGACCCCACTTGGATATTACGTTGGTAGTCAATTAGGCAATCAACCAGAATGGCTTATTATTTTAATCGCTTTTGTTATTGGCTTAGTGACTATTATTTGTGAACCTGCAGTTCACGTATTAACCCAGCAAATCGAAGATATTTCCGATGGTAGAACCAAAAAGATTACTGTTTTATTCACCTTATCTTTAGGTGTTGGTGTCGCTATTGCTTTAGCGATGATTAGAACTGTATTTAATTTCTCCATCATGTACTACATGGTTCCAGGATATATTATTTCTATTGTTTTGATGTTTGTTTGCCCTGATATATATACTGCTATGGCTTTTGACTCTGGCGGAACTGCGTCTGGTCCTATGGCCTCATCATTTGTTTTACCAATGGTCGTGGGTGTTACAGTAGCGTTAGGCGCTAATAGGGGTGTGGACCCCAATTATTATGAACAATCATTTGGTGTTATTGCTTTAATTGCGTTAACCCCAGTTGTCGCTATTCAAATTCTCGGTGTTATTAATAACGTCACAAGCGTTAGAGCCCGCTACAAGATGCGCACACATGTTTACTCTGCTGATGATGCACAAATCATCAACTTTAATTAGGAGGAGTTATGCCGTTTCTAAAGAAAAACAAAGTTGAAGAAACTCCGACAATTGAACCACCAAACGCTTTTGATAAATTGTCTATTTTTGTCACGATTGTCAATCACGGCTTAGCTGGCCCAATTGTTAAACTTTTTGAACACGCAGGCGTGTCCGCGCAATTTATTCAAAGAGGCAATGGCACCGCCACTAGACAAATTAGAGATATTTTAGGTATCGAAGATACCGGTAAAGACATTGTCATTTCTATTATTAAGAAAGACAAAATCGCCGATGTTAAACCAGATCTATTAGCGTTCTTCAGCGCTAGTAAATATAACAAGGGAATTGGTTTTTCAATTCCTATGACCAGCATGATTGGTATTAAAGTCTACCAATTCTTAGCGGATTCACTATAAGGAGGACACTTATATGGAAGAACAATTTGAAGTAATTATTGCATTTGTTAATTCAGGCTTTTCTGATTTAGTCATGAACGCAGCTAGAGAACAAGGCGCTAGAGGTGGAACAATTATCCACGCTCGTGGTACCGGTACTGCTGATATGCAAAAGAAATATAACATCATCATTACCCCTGATAAGGAAATGATCATGATTTTGGTCAGCAAAGAAATCAAAGAAAATGTCCTCTCTGCTATTTATAAGGCTGCTGGTTTAGGCACTGACGGTCAAGGTATTGCCTTTACTTTACCAGTGGAAGATGTCGTGGGTTTGAAATTTAATTAATTATGAAAAAGTTACTTTATATCAACGCTAATATTAGAGGCCAAGAATCTCGCACTAAAAAAATCGCGGATGCCTTTTTAAATGAAATTAAAGGCAAATATCAAATTGAGGAAATCAATTTAGATAAACTAAATATCTCTCCAAAAGATAATGCTTATTTTAAAACTACTGATATCAATAAGAATGATGTGAAACTAGCGAAGCTGGTCGCATCTTCTGATAAGATTCTTATCTCCACACCATTTTGGGATATGTCCTTCCCATCAAAACTAAAGGTATTTATTGAAAGAGCAACCTTCCCTGGCATCACTATGTCTGATAGCGATGAAATGAGAGGTGTCTCGGGAGTGGAAGAAATATTAGTTATCACCACAAGAGGATGGGATATCAAAGACTATGATGAACTTGATGGCATCTCCTCTTATATGAAAGGATTACAACTTCTTTGGGGTATTGAAAAATATCACATCATCTCCGCGAATGGATTAGATGTACATTTAGATAAAGTTGATTCCTTAGTGGAAGATGCTATTGAAAAAGCCAAAGAATACGCGGATATGTTCTAAAATAAGGGGCTTTTGCATGAAAAAAGAAAAGATAATTAAAGAGAAAAAACCAAGAAAACCAATAAATTCTGTTTTATTGAAATCTATAGTTGCTTATTTTAAGTCATTTAGGATTGTCACTATTCCTATGGCCTTTATTTATCTTGGATTATTGATTTTGATTTTGGTGTGTATGCAAGGACTATTTAATAGCATTACATATTTTGCTAAAGGCGCTGTAGGGGCCATCACAGAAGCAGGTGGTGAAGCCACTCTTAATATTTCAGAATTCTTTAATAAAATCATCAGTAATGGATTTGAAAATTTCTTAGGCAACTTAAGAAACGCTTTTAACGAATTTATTTCTAGTATCCAAGGCGCTACTGAAGCTTTAGTAAGTAAACTCACTGACATCGCTACAAGTGCGGTTGGCATCTTCCTTACTGCTTTATTGATTGGCTTTATTGTGGTGCTTATTAGTTTTATTGCCAGTTCTATTCTTACAGGCATTGCTATTAGAAAAGAAAATAATGTTAAGAATGGTCCTGTGAGATTCATTCTTAGATCTTTATTAAAAGCGGTGGTGTTTGGTTCCTTTATTGCCCTCGGCTTCTTCTTAGGTAGCGTAGCTTTATGGTCTATTCCTCTTGTTATTATCGCCTATTTACTTTTCAGCTCTTATTATTTATTGATTCAAGCCTATATGATGAACCACAACATAAAAGAAGCTTTCAAACAAGTTAAGTTCAAATACTACGCTAAGTTCTTGTTGATCAACTTTGTTTTATACTTGATGGCAATAGCGTTAGGTGCTCTTGTGTTCCTAATCATTAGAAACATAATTATCGCATTTATTATCGTTTTGCCATTTATTGTTTATACAAACAAATTCTTGAGCGCATACGCGGAAATTTATATCGTCAATCAATTTCCGAAACCACAAGAAATTGCACAACCAAATATTCAAACTTAATAAACAAATATCAAATTAGGATGACTAAGTCATCCTTTTTTGTAGTAGAATTTGTTTTTCTCTTAGTAGAGTTATCTATTTTCATAATAGATAGACAAATATTGTCTCTTGGCTAAGATATTTTGGCATGGAGGAATAGTGTATGGCTATTAAGATTTACGCTGACGCAGGAAGTAACTTGTTCAAATCCATCTTAGAAGAAAAGCAAGCGGACATTCATATTATAAAAATGCCTCTATATGTCGAAGATAAAACATACATGTGTTATGACGAAAATATTAACGTCGAAGAAATGTCCTCTCGTTTTTATCAAGACATGATTGAAGGTAAAGAAGTTAAAACATCTTTGATTAATCCCACAACTTTCATAGATGAATTTAAGAAAGAAACCGATAAAGGCAACCAAATTATTTGTTTTATCATGGCAAAAGGGATATCTGGAACGTATCAATCCGCATGTATTGCCGCAAAAGAAATCAATGAAGAAAAAGGTGAAGAGGTGGTGTACATTGTCGATTCCGCAACCGCAGGATTTGGCGAAGGCATGCAAGCACTTCATGCCTATGAATTGGTGAAACAAGGAAAAGACTTCCAAACTATTATTAAGGAAGTGGAAAACTACCGCTGGAAAGTAAGAAGTGAATTTACTGTCGATAATATTAAATATTTAGGTAAGACTGGGCGTGTTAAACCAATTGTTGCTAAACTTGCTAGTTTATTAAAAATTAAAATACTACTAAAAGGCAGTTATGAAAGTAACATCATTATGACTGGCAAAACCATCGGAAGAACATTATCAATTAAGAAATTAGCATCTACATGCTTAGAACATATTAATAAGGCAATTAAACAAGTAATATTTATTGCGCATTGTGAAGCTAAAAAAGATGCAGAAACTCTTAAAAGGCTTCTTATGGAAGGCGGACTCGCCAATATTGAAATCTATCCTTATGATTTAATCACTGGAAGTCATGTTGGTCCTGGCGCACTTGCATTGTTCTACGTCGGCGAAAATAGAAATTAAACAAGAAAGGGTGAAGAAATTCACTCTTTTTTAGAAAATTAATATTATTAATTGCTATCAATAAACTAGTTGGTAAAATAATATAGAAACCAAGGAGATAATAATATGTCAAAAGCAGATGAAATTTTTGTTAGCAATATGAAGGAGATTCTCGAAACTGGATTTTGGGATACAAACCTTCCAGTAAGACCACATTGGGAAGATGGAACTCCCGCACATACAGTGAAAAAATTCTGTATCGTTAATAGATACAATCTTCAAGAAGAATTACCAATTCTCACCATCAGAAGAACTGCTGTCAAGTCATGTATTGATGAGCTTCTTTGGATTTGGCAAAAAAAGAGTAATAACATTCACGATTTAAATTCTCACGTTTGGGATCAATGGGCGGATGAAACCGGTTCTATCGGTAAAGCCTATGGTTACCAATTAGCGCAAAAGCACATTTACCCAGAAGGTGAATTCGATCAAGTCGATAGAGTGTTATATGATTTAAAACACAATCCTAATTCTAGAAGAATTATGACCAATTTATATAATTTCCAAGATTTACATGAAATGCATTTATATCCATGTGCTTATTCCATGACCTTCAATGTCACTGGAGACACATTGAACGGCATCTTAAATCAAAGAAGTAATGATATGCTTACTGCGAATAACTGGAATGTTTTACAATATTCCATCTTATTAATTATGTTAGCCCAAGTTTCTGGCTTAAAAGCAGGTACATTAGTGCACGTCATCGCGGATGCACACATCTATGATAGACACGTTGATATGGTTAAAGAAATTATTGAAAAACCACAGCATAAAGCCCCTAAATTATGGGTTGATCCTAATGTTAAGAACTTCTACGACTTCACCGTCGATTCATTCAAATTAATCGATTACGAATACGAAAAATTAGACAAGAAGATTCCTGTCGCTATTTAATATGATTATTTCTATTCTTAACTGCGATAAAAAATTTGGTATTGGTAAAAGAAACGGATTGTTATTCAATCTTCCTTTAGACATGAAATATTTCCGTGAAACCACAAAGGGACATGTCGTTGCTATGGGTGAAAACACTTTATTATCATTCCCAGGCAGCAAACCTTTAAAGAATAGAACCAATATCGTTTTATCAAAAGATATCGATCATAACTATGAAGGTGTTATTAACGTCCATAGTTTTGATGAATTCATCAATATGATTAAAGAATATGGAGAAAAGGAAACTGTCTTCATTATTGGTGGAGCGAGCATATACGCACAAACACTCCCATATGTTGATGAAGTCTTATTGACTAAGGTCAACGCTGATGGTGGTGCGGAAGTATTCTTCCCAAACTTAGATGAAAATCCTAACTTTGAATGTGTGGATGAAGGAACACCGATTGATGATGGTGGAATTGAAATTAGATTTACTAAATATATTAATAGGAGCAAAAAATGATTAAGAAATTAGCTTTATTAGCCACAACTCTATTCTTAGTGGGCTGTTCAAACAATGCACCAAGTAGTTCTCAAACTGAACCATCAACGCAAAGCCAAAGCCAAGAAGAAGATAAAAGAATCAATGTTATTTTATTAGCGGGCCAATCAAATATGGAAGGCAACACAAACTCCACTGGTTATATCATTCCTTCAAATGGTTTTACTAATGAAGAAATTAGCTCAATCACCGCTGGATATGATGATATTTTGATTAATTATATTTCTTACTATAAAGGAAATCCTAATCTCGTTAATAAATCTAATGGTTTTACCAAAACTGAATTAGGACAAGGAAACCCATCTGTAAGTATGCGTTTTGGTCCAGAAATTGGTATTGCCGAAACACTCCACAATAACGGTTATGGTGATAAAGTCGCTTTAATTAAATGCGGCGTCGGTGCTTCCATGCTTGCTCCACAAGCAAATGAATGGATGGGTAGTAAAGCACCATACTATGCGCAATTCACTGAATTAATTGATGAATCTTTAATGGACTTAGAAGAAGAGGGTTATGAACCTGTTATTAAAGCATTCTGCTGGATGCAAGGTGAATCCGATGCTGGTAATTCTTCTTATACCGCTAGTTACGCAAGTAACCTTGAAACATTTGTTTATCAATTCAAAGATAAATATGCTGATTATCAAGAAGATGATTTTAGATTTATTGATGCTCATATCTCCACAAGTTCTGTTTGGACATATGCGGAGCAAATGAATGCTCAAAAAGATAAATTTGCAAACCAAAACGAATGGGCTGTTACTATTGACACTAACGCCGCCGGCTTACAAGTTGGAGCACCAGGCGGAGATCAATATCATTACAATTCTTATTCTGAATTTAAATTAGGATTATTGTTTGGAGAAGAAATTCTTAACGCACTTCAATAATTATTTATTCATTATTAACTCTTTAGCGTATTCTAATTGTTTATCTGTCACTTTGCCACCAGATATAAGTGTGGCAATTTGATAGATTTTTTCTTCTAAAGATAGTGGTGTTACTTTAGTAAATGTTCTTCCTTTTGAAGTGGATTTAGATATTTGTAATATATGGGTACCCATCGCTGCGACTTGCGGGAGGTGGGTAATGGAAATAACTTGTGTGGTTAAAGATATCTCGTAAATCTTTAAAGCGACCTTTCTAGCAATCTCTCCAGAAATACCTGTATCGATTTCATCAAAGATAACTGTGGATATCTTTTGTGATTTGATAAATAACGCTTTTAAGGCGAGCATAATACGACTAGCTTCACCACCGGAAATGATTTTACCTAATGGTTTTAATCCTTCACCGATATTGGTTTCAATTAAGAAATCCACTGTATCAATACCGTCTTGTTTGAAGATATCGCCTTTATAATCATCTTCTTTATTGATATCAAAGAAGACAGTTTCAAATTTAGCCTCTAAAGAGAGGTCTAACATATTCCTTTCTAATTCCTTCTTAATGGATTTAGCGATTTCTTTTCTAATTTCACTCAGTTCTTGTCCCGCAAGATAAGCTTCATTATAGGCTTCTGCCATCGCGGATTTAGCTTCTTCAATAGAGATTTGGAAATCTTCTTCACTCATGAGAAGTTTTTCTAATTCTTGTTGATAAGAAATTAATTCTTCAATACTGCGTTTGTATTTATTCTTTAGACCATCTAAAAGATGAATTCTTTCTTGTAAAGTATTTAAACGCTTTGGATCATAATCCAAATGCGAATAACTCTTTTTAATTTCATTAAAGATATCTTCTAACTCATAATAGTGGTCATTGAGTTTTTCTTTTGTTTCTTCAAATGCGGATTGATAATTTGATAATTTATCCGTAATAGCGGCGAGATCATATAACTTATCTAAGAAATCTTCTCTAACTAAAGAATCGGCTTCTCCTAATAAAGAGTAGATCTTGTCGTAATGAGTCAATAAGGATATTTCATCTTTTATCTTATCTTCTTCGCCAACTTCTAATTCAGCTTCTGATATTTCTTTAAGTTCATATTCATAGATATCTCTTCTTTGATTGATATCGTCTTGTTTCTTCACTAAAGATAAATATTCCGCTTTCTTTTCTTTAAAATAGGCGAGTTTTGCAAGGTATTTTTCTTTATATTCGTTAGTTAATTCATATTTAAAACCATCGATGATTTCTAAATAGTTCTCAGGATTAAGGATCTTCTCGTTATCAAACTGCATGTGGATATCAGCGAGATATTTAGCGATGGATTTTAAATCCCCTAATGTGATGGAGACTCCATTGACTTTAATATGTGAGTTCTTCTGTGAAATAACTCTTTCGACAATTAAAGAATTATCCAAAACTACAATCCCCATTTTGTCTAATAAAGAATTGAGATGAATGTTATTGATAGAGAAAACTCCTTTTATGGTGGCCTTCTCTTCACCGTTTCTAATTAGTTCCGTAGATGCTCTTTCACCAAGGAGTAAAGATAAAGAATCGATAATTAAAGATTTACCAGCGCCTGTTTCACCTAATAAAACAGTTAAACCGGAGTCAAATTTGACATCGATATTCTCGATAATAGCTAGATTATTAATAACTAATTCTTTTAGCATCGTAATAATTTTACGTGCTAATAAATGTTTTTGCTATAAAAAGAATTGGCAATTTTTCATACGCACACTCGTGTTGCATATTTAATATTAGTTTGCTATGATATGTGCGCTTTAAGATTATGTATTACTTGATTTTACTTGGCAGCATAGCAATATTCTTCGGAACCATTGCGTTAGTTCACTTAAAGTTCCCCCGAAAAGAACACCTCATCGTCGAACGTATTATCCCTTATATTCTCATCGCTATCATCGCTGTGAGATTCATGGGGTATAAAGATATCCAATTCCTTAATTCAGGAAAATATAAATATGAATTTTTCTCTCATTTAGGTGGAGAGATGAATCCATTCCTTAATTTGGTAGGAAATCTTTGTTTGTGGTTTGAAGGAACCGCTTTGCTATTGACATTATGTCGTCCATGGGTGGGATTTAAGACCGCTAAATTTTATAACAAATTTATCGCGATGCCGATTTTAACTATCTCAGCGATTTCTTTATACCCAATGCTCATGATGATGCAAGGCCATGCCAATTGGTCTTTATTAACCGTTATGCTTCCTATTGAAATAGGTGGTTTATTAGCGTTAGGCCTATATTATTTATCAAAAGATTGGAAACAAAAAATATCAAAACACTCCTACGCTGAGGTAGCGGTTTTCTCCACTTTAATTAATTTTGCTACTATGCCATGTTTCTTACCAAATTTCTTATTTGGTATGGGATTACCAGGTAGATATCCATATGATTTATCAATCACCCATCGTATTTATTTATATCTATCAATCATTATGTTGCCTATCGCTATATATTTTGGATTAAGAAATGCCCACCAAGACAAAATCAGATATACCTTAGTTATCATTTCTGTTGGCACAACGATGTCATATTTAGTGGGTAATAAATACGATACGATATTTACTCCATGGAACTGGCCAATGCACTTATGTAATTTGGCGATGTTACTAATTCCTCTTTGTTATATCTTTAAACTCAAAAGGCTATTCTATTTCACCTATTTTATAAATGTTTTTGGCGCAACATTGGCCATGTTTATGCCTGACTATGGAGAATTTGATTCATTCTTTAATCCAAGCATCATCTATTTCTGGATTAACCATTGCTGTGCATTCATGATGCCGCTTCTTGGCGTGGCCCTATATGAATTTGATCGACCAAAGATAAAACAATTCTTCTATTCGTCCATTTGGTTTTTAGTGTATTTCATCATCGTTTTAACATTGAATACAATCTTCACCGCATATGAAGGAACTGTCACAACATTTGGAACAATTAGAAAGACAGACTTCTTCTTTATTAACTCCAAATTCATCGCGGATAAATTGGGTAGATGGGCGGAAAATATCTTTGATACCACGGTGAGTTTCAATCTCGGTGGTAAACTCATGACACTTCACCCGGCTTACCAAGCCATCTATTACGTCAGTTACGCTTTATTAGGATTCGGCATTTGGTTCATCTATCAATTGATGTTTGACATCGCTGATTCTCACAAAGCTTTACATTATCGATTAAAAGGTATTCGCATTGATAAACTTGCCTTAAAATCTGCCTTACATGGAAGGAGCATTGATCAACCTATGAAGAAAAACGCTGGTATTAGTCTTGAACTAAAACATTTCTCAAAGAAATACGGACTAAATAATTATTTCTCTGCATATGATGTGAATTTAAAAGTCAAACACGGAGAAGTTTTTGGATTCCTCGGTCCTAATGGTGCGGGTAAATCCACATGTATTAAATCTATTGTTGGTATTCAAACCATCACTTCCGGCAGCATTCAAGTGTGCGGTTTTGATGTGAAAAATCAACCAGTACAAGCTAAATCATTAATCGGCTTTGTTCCTGATCACTACGCCTTATATGAAAATTTAACTGGTAGAGAATATCTAAACTATATCGCGGATATTTACGAAGTAAGTAAAGAAGATAGAGATGAAAGATTGGCTAAATATATCACCTTATTTGAACTTGAATCCTCTATTGATAACAAAATCAAAACATACTCCCATGGTATGAAACAAAAAATCACTATTATCTCCGCTTTGGTGCACGATCCTAAAGTGTGGATTTTAGATGAACCATTAACCGGTTTAGACCCCACATCTATCTATCAAGTTAAGGAATGTATGAAAGAACACGCCTCACGTGGCAATATCGTTTTCTTCTCCTCTCACTTAATTGATATCGTGGAAAAATTATGCGACCGTATTGCGATTATTAAACACGGACAAATTCAATGTGTTAAAACCCTTGAAGAAATTGAATCATCCGGACAAACATTAGAGGAATTCTACCTCTCCATTATCAAAGATAACAAGCCAGAAGAACAAAAATAAAACATGAAAAAACTATTCACCTTAACATTCTTCCAATTAAAAGATAAGTTAGACTTCTCTTGGGTTAAATCAAAAAGAACCCTTATCCAGAGAATTGTTTTTGGTGTTTTAAAATTCGTTTTGGTAGGTGGATTAGCGTTTGCCTTGTTATTCCTTTTATCGTTTATTGAATTATTTAGTAAGTACAGTGATATCGTTCCTTTATATACGGTATTCTTTGTGGTTTTATTTGTTTTATCACTTTTATCCACAACTTTATCATTAACCAAATCTTTGTATTTTGCGGACGATAATAAAACCCTAGTTACTTTACCGGTTACTAGTAACCAATTATTCTTCTCAAAAATCTTTGTATTTTTAATTTTTGAATTAAAAAGATCGCTAGATATTATTATTCCAGCGACTTTAGGATTCTTAATTTTCTTATTCTCTAGTTATAAAGGACAACAGATTACTTTCTGGCCTTTCCTTTGGTTTTTAATTCCTATTTTCATAAGCGTTTTTATTCAAGTGTTTTTAGGATCGATATTATCCATCCCCGCTTTATACATCTATAAGTTCTATAAGAGATTTTCTCTTGTCGGATTAATTACTTTATTATTGGCGATTGCAGGTGGTGTTGTTCTCACTATTTTATTGATTGGTTTAATTCCAGAAAATATCGACTTAAATGTCCAATGGCCCTCAATGAAGAGTGCGATGGTAGGATTTATCACCAATATCGATAAAAACGTTTATCCATTTAATCTATTTACTAGAACTATATTTGGCGAATTAACTTCAGGCGGTATTATCCATTACCGCTTAACAGGAATGACCTTTATTAAAACTGGCATTTCTATCGGTGCAATTGCCTTATTAGCGGCTATTTCTTATTTTGCGATTAAGCCCTTCTATTTTGTGATGATTAGCAAGACTTTTGAATTTGATAAGAACCCGTTAACTGCGCCTAGATTAAATAAAGTCCATCAAAAATATGTCACTTTTGCTAATAAAGAAGTGAAATTATCTTTCCGTGACTTTGATATCTCTGGTGCATATATTGCTATCTACATTATTGTTCCAATCTTATTGCTACTTATGGACAAGATTATTTCCGCCTTCTCCACAAGTTTAAGAGGAAATACCATTGCTTTAGCGGTCAATGTTTTATTGACCATCCTTCCTTTATTAGCATCTAATAGCATGATTGCCACTTTATATTCTAAAGAAGGCCGTGCGGCATATATGAAAAAGACTAATCCCGTCAATCCTTTGATTCCTTTAGTTTCTAAATTGATTTTTAATTTATTCTTATCCATTCCTTCTATCGCGGCCTGTTCGGTTATTTTAAGTTTATTTACCACCGCTAATGTGATGAACGCTATTATGTTTGCTTTTGCAGCATTATTTATTCAATATGCCCATATCTTCTATAGTGCCTCTCAAGATATTATGAACCCACAAAATGAAGTCTATGCTACTTCTGGAAATGATTTTAATAACCCTAATGAAACTAAAACCACATTAGTGGCCTTTATCATGTCCTTTGCAATTACATTTGTTTCCTATTTGTTATTCTTAGAATCACAAAAATATTACGATAATTACAATGTTGCCTTTATTAAAATATTATTAATTGCTATTGCTATTTTTGGCAGTTCATTAGGCTTATTTGTTTTAAAGATAAAGGCTTTCTATTATGAAAGATAAGGAGGAATAGATATGAAGAAATCGACCATTTTATTATTAGCCATTGTCTATATCGTTTCTTTCCTTCTTGTTGGATTATTAGGACAAGCAGTAAGAGCGTATGATCCAGTAGTTTATCCGACATCTATCGAATTAGTGGAACCTGATGGAAGAGCGAAGCTAATTGAAAATCCAAGCGAAGAAACAAAAAAGCAATTCGAGTATTACTATGTCGTTAATCCTTATCATGAAGGTATGTCTATCTCCATGAAGGCGACAGTTAAACCTGATAACACCAATTTCCCAAATGTCAGTTTTATCTATGATGAATCTAATACATCCTTCAATTTAAGAACCAAAGAAGATGATCCTTCAATTGAGAATAACTACGCAGTTATCACATTAAATGTGATTCCTACTAGTCCATTAGTAGTTAGATTTACTGTTTCCACTCAAACACCAGGTACCAATATCAAAGCAAGAGTGGGTATTGTATTTGTTAACGCATAGTCAAATGTGTAATATTTATAGCACTCCACCGAGTGCTTTTTTGATTGCTTTAATTTTTTATTAATGTATTATTTATGTGCATGTGCCTAAAAAGGAGATTATAACTATGCGAAATAATAAAATCTATGCACTTGTATTATCAGCAACAATGGTGGCTACTCTCGTCGCCGGATGTGGAGGAAAACGCACTTCTAATTCAGAGTCTGGTTCTACAAGTCAAAGCGAATCAATATCAAGTTCGCAACAACAAGATGAAATCATTCTTTCTGCGGTTGACCAAAAGCAAGAATTTGTTGAATTCTTAAGTAACAGAAGAAAACCTGCTAGCCAACCTGATGGTTTCTACGCTAATGATAGAGCATACACGGTCGGTGATGACAATGCATTCAACGTGAAACCAGAATTAACCGTCTTAAATGCTACTACTTTTGAACCAGTAAATAGCTCAAGATGGACCTATGATTTCAATATCACTGCTACATTAAACGGGCAAGCCGTCGGAGAAGAATATTTCTCAGTCGTCGATGCCGCTAAAGCCGATGTCAAATTTACCGAAGCTGCTATTGATAAAACATTTACCATCAGCGTGGTTCCAACCCATATCGATGATAGCAAAGTAGCATCTTTCACCAAAACATTTGATGTCACTGTCGTTGATGGATATAACATCTACGATGCCAAAGAATTAGGCTATTTTGATACACGTGAGGCTGATTCTACCAAAGATGAAGATGGCGCTGCTATTGAAGCTGGATTCGTCAACAAATGGCAAGAATTTAAAACACAAAACGGCTTAGACCCAACTATCAAACCAAACGCCATCATCATGCACAAAGATTTAAAAATCACCAAAGATGATATTCCAAGTGTGTTCTGCTATTCAGCTGCAGAAGCTGCTGCTCTTTCTGATGATAGAGCGGTTGGTGCTCTTAAAGACTGGACTTATCTTTATAAGCACACCACAAGCGGTCACGTCACATTCAATGGTAACTATTTCGGTTTAGATATTTCTGAAATACCATTAATTACTCGTGAATCTCATAAACCAACTGCTGTTGGTGCAGTCGTTGGACACTCTGCATTATTTAGAACCGACGATGGTTCCGCCGACTTCATTAACTTAAAAATTACCGGTAATGCTCCTCGTGCGGAAAAAGATGAAGACAAGATTTATGGTGGTGGTTTAATGTTTGTTAAAACCACAATGCGTTCTAGCAGTATTAAATTAGATAATATTATCGCTAGAGATTTATACATTACTGTTTTAACAGAATGTCCAGATGAAGGCTATCCAATTATGGCGGTCGAATTCTCCAAAGCAAAATGTTCTAACAACTACAACTCCTTCTTATATAACTGGGGTGCTAAATTCATCGCTAGAGATTCTTCCTTCAGTAACTGTGGTGGTCCAATCGTTATTCAAGACCATACTGGCGCAGATGAAAAATATGAAGATGATAATGGCCGTGTTGTTTATGGTTATGCACCAGAATCCAATTTCATCAACTGCGAACTCAACAACTTTGTTGCCGGTAGTGAAGCTTGGTTCCAACAATTCAATGTCACAACCTTAATCCCACAAATTAAAGCTTTATCCGACTTATATTATGCTTCTGGCATTGGCAAAGGATTTGTCGTCGATCAAAATCATAATGCGACTATCTATCAACAAGCTTCTGCCGCCCAAGCTGCTACATTCTTCAACTTTGTCGTTATCAATAAGTCTGGCTCTGCTCAAGGCGCTACCGCTTTCCCAGTTTGTGGTAAAGTGAACATCATTAACGAAGCCAAATCCACAGCGGATTACTTCGATTATCGTCAACCAGCTTATGATGAAGTGTTCTTGGCCTATGTTGACTATTCAACAGATCCA
>JAEEGL017107810.1_pt1 | contig 15661 bp, 7 predicted proteins | sample 9134231 | NCBI WGS metagenome assembly JAEEGL01 (sample SAMN16246548, study PRJNA631951) | gut metagenome | biome: gut microbiome; feature: rumen; material: fiber-attached | host: Bos | place: Iran: Karaj | collected 2018-10
ACAGGCTCTCAGGAAGATATTGAACAGCTCGAAAGCCGTTTGAATGAATGGGATGCAATGTATAACAGGGTAGTTGTAAATGACAATATGACAGGAACTCAGCTTCAGATTACTCTTGCAGCCTATGATACAGATTACGAAGCAGAGCTTGCTGCCCAGCTTGGTAAGAAAAAAATCAGAAGCGAAGCCGAAATGCAGGAAGGCGCTTTAAATGCCGTTACTGCAATTGTTAATGAAGCCACTGCCGGTCACAATCTGGATGTAAAGATTTATGGAAATCCTGTTGTAATGCAGAATTCCCGCGTATTTATGCTTGCCGACCTCGCCCGTCTTATTCCGCTTGTAATTGTAGTTGTATTACTTTCTCTATACTTCAGCTTTAAGACTATGGACGGAACCTTACTTCCTCTGATTACTGTAGTTATGGCAACAAGCTGGACAATGGGTTTAATGTCTTTATTCCATGTTACATTCACTCTGGTTTCTTCGGTAATTCCAGTTGCGTTAATTGCTGTTGGTTCTGCTTACGGAATTCACGTTCTTACTCATTATTATGTTGCACTTGATATGACCGGAGGTGAACTTACTCAGGAAAAATATAAGGATGCAGTTTTCAACGGACTTCACGAAGTTATGAGCGCAGTTTTACTTGCGGGCATTACAACAATTATTGGATTTATTTCTTTAATTTCCAGCCCGATTGCTCCTCTCCACAGCTTTGCAGTATTTACAGCCGTTGGCGTTGCAATTTCCCTTTTGCTTGCAATTACCTTTATTCCGGCAATTCTTCTTCTTAAGGACTTTAATAAGGTTCAGGCAAGCCGCAATAAAAAACATCATCTTACAGAAAAGCTTGCGCGTAAAATTGAACAGGCAACTCGCCTTCGCGGCGGCAAAACAGCCGATGAAGCTCAGGGAGATACACTCTACCAGATTTACCATTTCTTCTGCGGTTCAAAAACAAGACTTTTCCTTTCAATTATTGTAATGATCGGACTTTCTGTAGTCGGCTTAAGAATGCTTAAAATTGATACTGCCCTTGTAAATTACTTCCCGGAAAGCTGCGATATGCGCCAGGATATGAACTATATCGATAAGCAGTTTGCCGGAACAAACAGCCTTTATCTGAATGTAAAAGGTCCGGAAAAAGGAAGCCTTACAAATCCTGAGATTCTTAAAGCTGTTGATGATTTGCAGAACTATATGGAAGAAGAATTTCCTGATGTAGGAAAAATTGTTTCCTTTACTGATTTTATCAAGAGAATTAATCAGATATGGCATGTTCCTGCAGCAACCGGAGCAGATTCATCAATTGCAGACTTTTCCGGCGGAGAAAGCTTTGAAGCAGACAGCTTTGGCGGATTCGAGGATTTTGGAGAAGATTCTTTTGCAAGCGACACCTTCGGTGAGTTCGGCGACTTCGGTGATGATACTTTTGGAGACGATACATTTGCAGATGCCGGTGAAACTTCAACATTTGATGCGTCAAACTGGGAAGATCCAAATACAGCCTATGCTGCAGCACTTGAACAGACCGTAACAGTTGAAGAAGTAATTAATATGCTCAATAAAGCATATATCAGTGCCGGCGGAAAAACTGCAAAAGTCGAAGACATTGTAAACGAGCTTCAGAAGCAGGTTAATTACAACGGAACTGCATATTACGAGATTCCGTACGATTACACAAAGTACCCGGTTGCAAGCCGCGAAGAACTTTCGGGAGTAGTACAGGGCTATCTTACATTACTTTCGGGCTCGCTCGACCGCTTTGTAGATGATGATATGAATCCTCAGATAATGCGCATTACTGTTCAGCTAAGAAATCATTCTACGCAGACAACCGGAGAAATTATTGCAGCCGCTCAAAAGTTTGCAGAAAATCATTTCCCGGAAGGCTACACACTCGAAGCAACAGGAACAGCCGAAATGGAATATACAATGACAAAGATGATTGTTTCCAGCCAGCTTACAAGCCTTTTAATTTCGCTGCTTTGTGTATTCGTCATTATTGCAGTTGCCTTCAAGAGCGGCTGGGCCGGTTTGCTTGGTGCCGTTCCGCTTGCACTTGCAATTATCCTGAACTACATGGTTATGGGATTTTCAGGAATTAATCTTGACCTTGTAACAAGTATTATTGCTTCGGTTGCAGTAGGTGTTGGAATAGATTATACAATTCACTTCCTTACAACTTACAGGGAAGAACGTTCAAAGAGCGACAATCTTGATGAAGTTACAAGAATGACATTCCGAAAGAGCGGACACGGAATTGTAACAAACGCAATTGCCGTCGGCTTCGGCTTCCTTGTTCTGTGCTTCAGTAAGTTTGTAGTTTTGCGATACATAGGAATTCTGGTTGCAATCGTAATGTTTACTTCAAGCTTCCTTGCAATGACAGTTATTCCTGGATTTTTGAATATGTACGCACCTAAGTTTATTAGTAAGAAAAAGTAGGTGCTAAGTTTTAGGTGCCAGGGAGTAGGGGGGAGGTCTCCCCCTCGCTTCAGCCCGCGATGCGGTCTTACGCTACCCCCTCTGCGGGGCTCAGACGCCGCCCCGCAACGCCTGGCTTCCTTATAACCTGAAACCAAATCTATGAAATCTATAAATAGGAGATATAAATATGAAAACAACAAAGAAAATTACATTAATGGTTGCAGCACTTGCTGTTTTGAATGGATTTGCATTTGCAGATGCAAAGGGAACAGAAATTATGGAAAAGGTTGCAGATTTTAAAAAGCCTGCTTTTTCTGTAACAGATGTATTTATGATTCTTACCGACAAAAAAGGTACTCAGGATTCCAACGGTTTCCGCGAGTATGGAAAAGAAGAAAATGGCAAGACATATATTGTAATGGATTTTAAAACCGGTACAAACAAGGGAACACGCTTCCTCCAGATTACAGACGATAATGGTCCTGATGAAAAACATATTTATCTTCCGGCCCTTAAATCTGTGCGCCGCGTAAATTCCAGTGAAGGTTCAAAGGCATTCATGGGCTCTGATGCAACTTACGATGATCTTTCTACACGCGATGTTTCTGAAGACGAACATGAATATCTTCGCGATGAGTCTATGACTGTTGAAAGCGGAAAAACTTATGACTGCTATGTAATCAAGGAAATTCCAATAGATAAAAAAGGAACACAGTACAATTACCGCATGGTTTGGGTTGATAAAGAAACTATGTACCCGATTCATACAGAAATGTACGACAAAAATGACAAGCTTGTAAAAGTACTTGAAGTTCTTGATATTCAGAAAATTCAGGGTTACGACATGCCTATGGAAAACAAATTGACAAACGTTCAGACAGGTCACAGCACAACTTTAAAAATTGCAAAGGTTGTAGCACTCGATCAGGAAATTCCTTCACGCTACTTTACACAGAACTTCCTTACAACTGGAAAATAGGTTTTAGGAGATTATGAAAATGAAGAAAATAAACAAACTGATTTTTCTGACAGCTGCATTACTTCTTTCAGGAAATGCATTTGCAGATGACTTCGGTGATTTTGAAGATTTTGGCAGCTTTGATGATTCAGACAGTTTTTCAGGTTCAGAAGGCTTCGGTTCCGGTTCTGCTCTGGAAGCAGGAGCTACAGTTTCTACCGAAGTTCGAGGATATGTCGGAGACCTGTTCTGGATTGAAAATCCTAAGGGTTCAGATGTAAGCATTATGGCTTTGCCAAAAGCTGTAATTTCCCTTAAATATAACGGTTCAAAATCAGATGCAGAATTAAAGCTTCGCGGCGATGAAGATATTATAAAAAATCATCCTGTAGATGTTATAGATGAATTGGTTCTGCGCGGATATTTTGGAAACCTTACTGCCGAAGCCGGCAAAATGAAGATTGTTTGGGGTAAGGGAGATAAGCTTCATGTAATCGATAATTTTAATGCAGACGATTACACAGATTTTATTATTCCGGATTATCTTGACCGCCGTATAAGTACTCCAATGCTTCGTGCAGTTTACAGTATGCCGTTTGCAAACATGAACATAGAAGCTGTATATACACCGCTTCTCCCAACTGACCGCTTTTCTACAGACGGACGCTGGGCTCCGGCACAGGCTGCCGCTTTAACAGACAGCGTTACAAAACTTGCAAAGGCTCGTGTTGCGGCTTCTACCGAACGTCTGGAAAAAGCCAGAACAGAAGCAAATCAGGCTGCAACTTTAAAGGCAATGGTAGCAGCCGGCGATACGGGTTCTGCAAAAACTGCGTTAAGCTCTATGGTAACTTCTGCGGTAAGCTCCGGAAAAATCAAAAACTACACTACACAGGAAATTGTTGACTGGTGTGTTGCAAATGGAATGGATCCGACTCAGTTCTCTAATCAGCAGCTTGCAGGTTCATCAATTCTTGGAGACAGATATTCAAATTACGTAAAATCAGAGCTTACTGCCGCAGAAACAGAATATACACTCGCGCTTGCAAATGCTAACTCACTTTCTGCAAATCCGAATGTAATTTATCCAAATCTCTGGACTCTTCAGTACAGTCAGTTTGGAGGCCGTGCAACCTGGACTGCCGGAATGGTTGATATGGGAATCAGCTATTACAACGGCTGGTTCAAACAGCCTTCTGTAAATGCAGGAAAAATAGATACATTCCTTAATGCATACCTTAAAAACGGTTCTGTAAACGAAGACGAAAAATTTTTAGCTTACGATAAAAAACAGACATTTGGTGTAGAAGCATCAACAGTTTTGTGGCATTTTAATCTGCGTGGAGAAGGTGCCTTTAATCTTACAGACGATACAGAGGGAACAAATCCGTGGGTTCACAATAACTCAATCGGCTGGCTCGGCGGCTTTGATATTGACCTTCCATTCTGGAATTCAAACCTGAATGTTCAGGAATATGGAACATATATTCTGCATGGCTCGGACTGTGATGCAAATGTTGTAAATCACTATGCCGATGTTGATTACAGCAAAAAAGGAGTTTATTCAAACAACAAATTTGCAATTAACTTTACAACTTCATTTTTGAATGGAAAAGTTGCTCCGGAAGTAACGTTCATTTATGGAATTGAATACGGCGATTTTGTTGCGCAGCCAAAGATTATTTATAAACCTGCAGACGGTCTTTCTTTCATAGCAAGCGGAATGGTTATCGTTACAAAAGATAACGATTCAGAATTTGCTGCATGGAAGAAAAACAGTTTTGCAAGTATCAGTGCTGAATATAAATTCTAAAGAGTTTTAATCTGAGTTTTATATACGTTGCGGTATCCCCATGCGCATGCTATGAGGGATGCCGCTTCTGCCATTATAAAGGCCCACCAGATATTATTTACATTTCCTGTAAGCGACAAAAGATAAGCTGCTGGAAGCAGAACAAAAATCTGGCGCACAAAAGAAGCCATCATACTAAAGAAGCCGCGGCCGAGTGCCTGGAATACAGAAATAAATGTAATGGAAACAGCGGCAAGAGGGAAGTGCAGCGCAATAATGCGAAGTGCCGGAACTCCAATTGCAAGCATTTCGTCCGAAGCTTCAAACCAACCTAAAAGAAGTTTTGGAAGAATTTCAAAAATTAAAAGGCCGACTGTCATAATACATGCTGCAGCAAATGCACAAAGCTTTATAGATTTTATAATTCGGTCTTTGTGTTTAGCACCGTAATTGTATGCAACAATAGGAACTATACCGTTGTTCAAACCAAATACCGGCATAAAAATAAAGCTCTGAAGCTTAAAGTATACTCCATAAACTGCAATTGCAGTCGTAGAGAAAGTAGCGAGAATTTTATTTAAGAGATATGTAAGGAATGAACCGATGGAACCAAGCAGAATTGAAGGAACTCCAACTTTGTAAATTCCTCCGATAATTTTTAGGCTTGGACGGAATTCTCTTATACGGAAACAAATTTCTTTGTTGCGTGCAAGATTCAAAGAAAGAGAAACAATTGCAGCCGCAATCTGCCCGATTACAGTTGCCCATGCTGCTCCGGCAATTCCAAGTTTCGGGCATCCGAGCAAACCAAAAATCATAATAGGGTCTAAAATACAGTTTATAATTGCACCGGTAAGCTGAGAAATCATAGAAAGAATTGTTCTTCCTGTAGACTGCAGGAGACGCTCAAAAGTAACTGCTCCAAATAGTCCGAAAGAAACAATCATACAGATTCGTAAATATTCAACGCCTGAATTAATAATTTCAATATTATCTGTCTGAGATTCAAAATACGGGCGCGGAATAATAATTCCAAGAACTGTAAAAACAATACAAGTAATAATGATTAGGAAAATACCGTTCATTGCAGTATTATCTACAGCTTCCTGATCCTTCTGTCCAAGTCTCATAGAAAGCAGAGAATTAATACCAACACCAGTTCCTACTGAAAAAGAAATCATAAGGTTCTGAATAGGAAATGCAAGCGAAACTGCTGTAAGTGCATTCTCTGAAATTTTAGAAACGAATACACTGTCTACAATATTGTAAAGAGCCTGTACCAGCATGGAAATCATCATCGGAAGCGAAATCTGAATTAAAAGCTTTCCGATAGGCATAATGCCCATTTTATTTTCAGTAAGTGAAGAATTCATAATGAAAGGATTCTATCAGAAAATAAAATTAGGGGGAAGTAGTGAATTTTCACCTTATGATTGACATTAACCACCCATTTTTAGATAATATCTTCTATTATGATTAATCCTCTTGCACAAAAGTTAAATGATGAATTGAAAGGTACAACAGCAGAAGCTCTGTTGTCAGACATGGGAAAAAGACTTTACTTTCCTAACGGAATTATTTCGCAGGGTGGCGAAGCTGCAAAAGATGCTTCTTTTGCTAACGGTACAATTGGTATGGCAGTTCAGAATGGAACTCCTATAGAACTCGAATCCTACAAAAAGATTATGCCGTCTCTTAATTCAAGAGAAACTGTTGCTTATGCAAAGACTGCAGGTAATCCTGATCTACGTGCTTTATGGAAAGAGAAAATCATACAGAAAAATCCTTCATTAAAAGAAAAAACTTTTTCTACTCCAATCCTTGTTCCAGGACTTACAGCTGCACTTTCTTATGTTGCCGATTTGTTTGTAGATGAAGATAAGCCACTTCTCGCTGCAGATCCATGCTGGGATAATTACGAATTAATTGCCTGCGCACGTCGTGGTGCAGAGTTCCATCAGTTCAAATGTTTTGAAAACGGAAAATTCAATATTGCAGATTTAAAGCGTGCAATGAAAGAAGATGCAGAAAAATATGGTTCAGTTCGTGTTCTTTTAAACTTCCCTCAGAATCCTTCCGGCTACAGTCCTACAAAATCAGAAGCAGAAGAAATCTGCAAAATTGTAAAGGAACTTGCAGAAAGCGGAAAGAAAGTTTTAGTTCTCAGCGATGACGCATACTTCGGTTTGAACTACGAAGACGATATTGAAAGCCAGTCTCTGTTTGCATACTTTGCAGATATGCACGAAAACATTCTTGCAATTAAAGCAGACGGTCCAACAAAAGAAGACTTTGCATGGGGCTTCCGTGCAGGCTTTATCAGCTTTGCTTCTAAGGGAATGACAGAAGCTCAGTATACAGCACTTACTACAAAGTTTATGGGCGCTATCCGTTCTTCAGTTTCCTGTTCTTCTACACCGGCACAGAGCCTTGTTCTTCATGCAATGAAAGATTCTGATCATGATGTTCAGAAGGCTGAACTTAAGAAAATGCTTAAACGCCGTTACGATGCTGTTCGTGCATTTGTTGATTCAAGAAAGTCTGACGTTCTTGAGCCATTGCCTTTTAATTCCGGATACTTTATGAGTTTTAATGTAAAGACTGGAAACGCAGAAGAAATCCGTAAAGCACTTTTAAAAGAAGTTGGCATTGGAATTATTCAGATAGATAAAAATACGCTTAGAGTTGCATTCTCAAGTATTGATGAAGATAAGATTGAGTCTGTTTATACGAGCATATACGATGTTGCAGAAAAACTGTAATAAAATAATTTTTCTTTCTTTTTTGCTTCTCCCTCTTTTTTGTATTTCTTGCAAAAAAGAAAGAACTTCTGTTACAGAACAAAAACGCATAATTATCTGGACAAGCTGCAGCGAATTTGCTCAGTATATTGAACTGTTCAATAGTACTCATGATGATGTAAAGGCAGTTCTCGTTTACAAGGAAAATCCTGCATTATCTCTTCCTCCTGCAAAAGACGAAGTTCCGCCGGATGTAGTAATTGGTTCCTGGCTTCGTTCAGATTCTGTTAATAAAAATTTTAAACGGCTTGATTATTTTTTTGATAACGATTTAATTTCTTCTGATATTTTTTATCCGCAGTTACTGGAAGCCGGTAAAAAAGGAAAGGTTCAGTATTTATTCCCTGTAAGCTTTAATCTGCCGATAATTATTTTTTCAGAAGAAAACCGTTCTTTAGTTTCTGAAAATTACATGCTCTCGCCGCAGCAGATAAAAGACATTTCTGAAACCTATAACAAAAAAAATGAAAAAGGTTTTTATTCACGAATGGGATTTACTCCATTAAGCAATGAAGGCTTTTTGTATTTGGTAACAAGAATATATAATACTAATTTCCATCTGGAAAAAAATCAGATTGTCTGGAATAACGTTTATTTAAAGAATTCCGCAGATTTTTTGCGTGAGTGGACAATTTCTTCAAACTCAACGGCACAGACAGAAGAAGATTTTTCTTTTAAATATCTTTTCATGCCTTATTACCGTCAGGTAACTTCGGACCGCACATTATTTGCATATACAACCAGTGATGAATTTTTTAAGCTTGCAAATGAGCAGGAATTAAATATAGATTTCAGATGGATTGTTCAGGACAATAAAATTCATCTTGAAGATTCTTTTGTAATGCTTGGAATTGGAAGCAACTGCAGAAATATAACCGGAGCAACAGAATTTGTTTCATGGTTTTTTACATCGGAAAATCAAAAGACAATTCTTGAACGAAAGCAGAATGTAAAACTCGAAACTGAACTTTTTGGAATTGCAGGAGGATTTTCTGCATTAACAGATGTTACAGAGCATGTCATTCCGCTTTTTTATACGGCTTTGCTTTCTAACCTTCCTCCATCTAATATGCTTACAGTTCCTCAGAAACTGCCTGCAAGATGGGAAAGTTACAAGTCGCTGGTTATTGTGCCTTATCTTGAAAATTATATAAAAGCTTCGGATCCGAATGTTTCGCCGACTATCGAATTTTATGAGAAAGAATGGAGAAAAAAAGGTTTTGATTAATGCTTTTTTTGCGATGCAAAAAACTGCTTAATTAAAATATTTCGCCTTTCTGACTTATCAAATCAATCTGTTCCAGAATTCCGTCTGCACTGATTATAAGCGATTTTGAAAGTTCTTTATCTTCAAGATCCTGTGCGAGAATTTTCATATTCTGAAGAACTTCTTTAATCAGTTCATTTGTAAGCTCTTTGTTAGACTGAACTGTTAAGCGGTCGTCGTATTCTGCTCCAAGAACTCCAGATTTTATGAGCTCTTCTGCAGTCATAAGCAGACCTGGTCTTCCGGACATTTTGGAAATAACGTATTCAATCATTACTCTAATCTTGCATGAGAAAACGCTGTTTCTTTCTTTTTCCGGAAGGAAAGTACTTAAAGTTCTAAGCTTCTTAAAAAGTTCAATCTGTTCTGCATATTCTTTTGACATGTCCGGATTGCTGAGAATCTGTTCAATTTTTCCAAGCATTTCAATAGACGCGTCATTTGAATTTTCAAGATAGTCGTGAAGCTTTTCCTGTTTAACAAGTTCGCCCTGTGCCTGAATAAGTTCTTCTGTGCTAAGGAATTTATCTTCATCAACATCGTAATTTACGGCAGGCTCGGCAGGAGCTTCTTCTTCGGCTGCAGGTGTTTCTTCTGCTGCAACAGGTTCTTCGAATGCAGGAGCTTCATCTTCAACAATAACAGGTTCTTCATCTGTGAGCGGTTCTTCAATTGCAGGTTCTTCTTCGGTTGCCGGAGCTTCTTCTTCAATTGCAACAGGCTCTTCGTTTGCAGGCTCTTCTTCAACAACCGGTGATTCTTCGGCTGCGAATGGTTCTTCATAAGTTCCGGTAGAAGGATCTGTTCCGTTTATAATTTCATCGACTGTAAGGAAGAGTTCTTCATCGATTGGTCCCTTTGCAGCTGGTATAGATTCAAATCTTATTGTTGCATTTTCCTGAGGCATATCTGAATCTTTTGCCATAGCAGCATATTCATCTACTGAGTCAAAGTTATCTTCTTCTGTATTTTCTTCAGCAGGGATGTCATCAGCAGGTGTTTCTTCAGAGATTGCTTCTTCTTCAGTAATCTCTTCTGTATTTTCTTCAGCGATTTCTTCTTCTGCGGTATCTTCAGAAATATCTTCAGTTGGAATATCTTCAGCAGGAGCTTCTTCAGTTATTTCTTCTTCTTCAGGAATTTCTTCTTCGCTTTCTTCAACTATTTCTGCATCAGCGAATTCTTCAGAAATTTCTTCTTCTGCCGGATTTTCCTCTATGCTCTCTTCCGGATTTTCTTCCTGCTCATCTTCTGCAAATTCAGGCTCGGCAATAAAGTCTTCTTCTACGGCAGTTTCTTCTTCAGTCGCGTTTTCTGCTGGGATTTCTTCATCCGCAGTTTCTTCAGAAATTTCCTCTTCTACAGGAATTTCTTCCTCAGCAAGAATTTCATCAGTCTGTTTTTCTTCTGCCATATCCTGAGCCTCCTGATTTTTCTCTTCCATTTTTTTATTGATTGTATCTAAAATCAGTTTTTCGCTTTCTGCTTTAATCTGTTCTTTTTCCTGCTCAAATTGTTCAGAAAGACGTTTCTGTTCATCAAGCATTTGCTGTGCAATCTTTTGAGTGTTCAATGCTGTCTGCAATGCATGCTCTGCAGAATTCATTGTTGCTTCCTGAAGCTTCTGTTCCAGCTGTCTTTCATATTCAGATTTTTCTGGCGGCATATAAGGCTGTGCGACAGGAGCCGGCTGTGGGGCAGGCTGAGCAACAGGTTTTAGGGCAGCCTGTTCAACCGGAGGAACTGGAGCCGGAATTTCTTCTTCGGCTTCTTCCATAGCAGCAGGCTCCGGTGCAAACTGGAATTTAGGTTCTTCGATTATCGGATCATCAAATTGTGAATCATCAAATGGATTATAACTGTCTTCAGCAGAATCAGACTTTTCTTCAGAAGCTTCTGCTTCGTTTCCTTCAAATGGATTAACCTTATCTGCATCGTCTGCAAATTCACTCCAGAAGTCTGCGTCGTCTTCTACAAGCGCATCAGAAAGCGGGAGATTGTCTCCGTATTTTGTGCGGTCAACACCTTCTGCAAGTCCTGTAAGCTCTGTATTTTCTTCCTCTTCTTCATCTGGATTTTCTACTTCAGGTTCTTCATCGCTTCCCGGTACCTTGTCTTCTGCAAAAATATCTGACTCTTCTGCTTCGAGGTGAGGAGGGAAATTTGAGCCTGAATAAACAGCAGTTTCTTCAGCTTCTGAATTTTCTTCTGACTGTGCTGCATCGCCAGGAACCTGAGATTCTACAGTCACAGTTTCCGTTACTGGAGAAGGACTAACCGGATTTTTTTCGAGTTCTATATCTGCGTTTTTAATTCCTTTTATTGCAATTGCATTCGGATTTTGTGGAGAAGTTCCACGGGAATATTCATATTTTGCTTTTTCAAAATTTCCCTGCTTTTCATATATTTTTCCGAGAGTATTATGGCCAACCTGATTGTTTTCATTTCTTGAAACATAAGATTTTGCAATCTCTTCTGCTTTTTCGTAGTTTCCAGTCTGAACGTATCGGTTAGCAGCTCCTAACATGTAATCACGGTATGTATGATTTATCTTTTTAATTTTGTCATAATAGAAATTTGCGGCCTGATCATCGCCACGGCAAATATAATACTGACCGTATAAATCAAGGACCTGAAGGTCTTTTTCACCGTCGTTTTCGTAAAGCTCTTTTACATGTTCCAGTGCCTGATCATAATGCTGAGCAGTTAAAAGTGTGTGAACATATTGTTTTTTTATATCGCTGTTTTCCGGCTCTTTTTCCATTGCTGCAAGGATTTTATCAAGAGCAAGTTCAACCTTGTCTCCATTTTCCAGAGCCTGAGCCAAGCCTGTAAGAATTCTTACATTGTTCGGATCAATTTTTTCTGCCTTAGAAAAGGTTTTAGAAGCATTGTCATAATCAAACTGATTAAGATAAATATCGCCGAGTAAATATAAAAGTCCGGAATCTGTAGGATGAAGTTTAATTGACTGTTCAACAATATCCTGTGCCTGTTTTGTAAGCTGACATTTTACGAGCAGCTTACTGAAGTCCTGAATTGCATCAGTCCAGCCCGGTCTTGTTTTAAGTGCAATTTCGTAACAGCGGATTGCATCTGGATAGCTTTTTGCTTCTTCATAACAGCGCGCAAGATTGTAATTTAAAATAGGATGATTTGGATCTACCTGAAGTCCACGCTTATAAGAAGTAATTGATTTGTTATAATCTTTCTGTGCAAGATAAATAGAACCAAGATGGTTATAGGCAAGAACATCATCAGGGTTTTCAGAAATTACAGACTCAAAGGAATCAATTGCATCTTCGTAATTTCCCATTTCTTTGTATGTAAAACCAAGATTATAATTTACGCTTGGAATGTCGCGGTTTTCTTCAAGCGCACGGTGCAGAATCTGAATGGATTCATCGTATCTTTTAAGTCTGCGGTAAATTGCACCCAGACTGTTCATCGCTTCAATGTAATGAGGATAAAATGTAATTATCTGCTCATAATATGGAATGGCTTTTTCGTCTTCTCCAGCCTTTACATAGATGCTTCCAAGCTCTTTTAAGTAATCTACATTCGAAGCATCTGTCTTTAAAAGTTCTTTATAAAGACGAGCCGCTGTAGACCAGTCATGTGCAAGAACAGCATTCTGAGCTTTTGTCAAAATCAGATTTTTTTCCATATATTTTCCCCTCTATTGAAACTCACTTTAATCTTGCAAGCGGTCTTGCAAAAACTTCTTTGGATTTTTCGCCGATTACGCTTTCGTCAAGTGCGGAATATGCGGCAATCGCGAAATAATAGATTTTTCCGTTTTCAAGACCTGTAACTGTAAATGAAGATTTATTTCCTACATTAATCGGAGAAAAACCTTCAATTGCAATTCTTCCTAAATATTCACCCGGACGGTTTCCATAGTAAAGATAATAACCGCCTGCAGTGTCATCTACCGAATAATTCCAGCTGACTGTTACGCTTCCATTTCCTGCTTCGGCTTTTACAATAAACGGCGGAAGCGGAGAAGGAATTTCGTCAAACGATAACGTAAGCTGTGTAAGTGTTGGTGTAACTGAACCGTCTCCATCCGGCAAAAATTCTGCCATTACCTGAAAATAAAGTCCTGTAATATTCGAAACTGTTTCTCCGCTTACAACAGGAATCCATTCCGGCGGATTTTTTGTCCAGTCATAAAAATTATTTCCGGAGCGTACGTAATAGCAGATTTCTGTTTGTGCAGGCACGTTCATTTCTGCCTTCAGCATATTCAATCTTGAACCTGTAGAAACCATAATTGGTTTTGTAATAAAAATTCCGCCCTGAGGTGCATACTGAGTATGACCAATTTTTCCTGCATTTTCTGCTGACTGAAAATCTGGAGAAGAGTACGGACGTCTTACAATTCTTATATCATCAATAAGGCCTGTATATTCCTTGCAAAGTTCAATTTCTGCAGGAGTTCCAAGATTAACAAGGGCAACTTCGCCGCTTTCGTCTTTTGTAGAAGTTACATAAATCAGGCTTTCTGTAATTCCGTTTACAACGTATTCAAGAATTCCTGTTTCTGCATCAAAAGAAAGGGCATGATAGCTCCAGGAATTCGGGATAATATTCGAGGTTCCTTTTAATGTAATTTCTTTGCAGTCAGGAGAAATAAAATCTGAATCAAAGAAATTAGAAAGAGACCATTCAATATGTCCTTTATTAAAGATTGCATTTAAGAGCTGGTGAATAAGTTTTCCGTCTTCCAGTCGTGAAGATTCCCAGCTTAAAAGAATTTCGCCGTTTTCTACAACCGAAGGATAAATCCAGAATTCAATTGAAAATGAACCGTTCAGGCCTTCTGAGCCAAAGAAGGTTCCGGGATTTCCTGCAATGCTTAAACCGCCGATGTTGCGGCTTAATCCTGCAAACTTATCATTTTTTGTATTTGTAGAAGGTTTCAGATTATTAGTCAGAATCCTGTAATCGCCCGAAGCAATAGGATTTTCAGAGTTTTCAAAATTAATGAGAAGATCAGTATCAAAATCGGTTTCAAAAGAATTTGTAGCAAGCTCTATACATTCATAGCCGAACCGGCCTTTTCCGGTTGTAAGATTTTCTGATTTTTGAAAAACAGGCCAGCCTTCCTTTCCTCCAAGAATAATATCCTTTGCAAAAAGCTGATTTGCAAAAATCAATATCAAACACGAGAATGAGACTTTTAAAATCTTTGTTTTTCTGCTACAATTTTTTAACATAAAATGACAGACAAAACTTCCCATGAAATTCTTCATGAAACAGCTCTGAAAGCTCCTTTATCTAGCGGTGTCTATTTATGGAAAAACTCCCAGGACACCGTAATTTACGTGGGAAAAGCAAAAAATCTTAAAAATCGTCTGTGTTCTTATTTTTCCGGACAGCAAACAATTAAAACCAGACTTTTAATCTCCCACGCCAAATCTATTGAATATATCACAACAACAAACGAGTACGAAGCTCTGCTGCTGGAAAACAACCTTATTAAAAAATATTCACCAAGATACAATATTGATCTTAAAGACGGAAAATCGTACCCGGTTCTGCGGATTACAAATGAAGATTTCCCCAAAATCTTTAAAACCCGCTATATTGTTCAAGATGGTTCAACTTATTTTGGACCATTCCCTGATGTAACTGCACTGGATACCTTTATAGAGTCAATTTTTAAGCTTTATCCGGTGCGTCATTGTAAAACTCTTCGTAACAGAGATACGCCTTGTCTTTACTATCATATAAAGCAATGTAAGGCTCCCTGCTGCAAAAAAATTTCAAAACAATCCTACAATGAATACATCGGTGAAATTAAGAGTTTACTTAAGGAAAAAGGTGAAGAAAATATTTCGCGCTTAACTGCAGAAATGAAGGCTGCGGCGGCTGCTTTGGACTTTGAAAAGGCCGCCAGAATGCGCGACGCGATAAAAGCGCTGATGATTTTGCAGAATCAGAATGTAGTTGAAAGCTTTGATTCTGATGACAGAGATTACATTGCTTATTACAGCGAAGGTGAACTTGTAAGCTTTACGGTACTTAAAATCCGTTCAGGAAAGCTTCTTGGCCGCGAAAACTATCATGTTGAATCTTTAAATGATGATATTGATTTGATTGGTGAATTTATGGCCTGTTATTATGAAGATTCTGCACAAATTCCACCATATATATACATTCCTCCCACCGCAACAGAACAAAGCGGTTTAATATCTAAATGGCTCAAAGAAGAAATGAAGAGTGAGTCAAAAATTATTATTGTAGAATCTCATGATGCTCCACGCGATGTTGCCGCTTTACAGATGGCAAGGCAGAATGCAAAGGAAGATATAGTACGCCGTTTGCGTGCGCGCGGCGATATGCCGGCAATGCAGGAATTAAAGGAAAAGCTTGGGCTTGATAATCTTCCTGTGCGAATTGAA
>JAEEGL013363195.1_pt1 | contig 15660 bp, 13 predicted proteins | sample 9134231 | NCBI WGS metagenome assembly JAEEGL01 (sample SAMN16246548, study PRJNA631951) | gut metagenome | biome: gut microbiome; feature: rumen; material: fiber-attached | host: Bos | place: Iran: Karaj | collected 2018-10
TCATCCCCATAGGATTGGGACACCACGGCTGAAAATGATTGATAATCTTTTTCAGACTGGTGGGGGACAGAAGTAGCTTTCTGCGAGGCAAGGACACGAAGCCGAAGCGGAAGGCGAACGGATGTCGGGGGGATGGAAAGAAAAAAGGGCTGACCTTTCGATCAAGCCCTGGGTTATAGAGGAGAGCCTATTTTTTAGATGTACCCCTTTCGGGGCGTCACGCATTTGTCTCCAGCCTTACGGTTATGGAGCATCCTCTATAGTTTCTGCTGCAAAAGTACAACCTTCTACCGAAATCACCAAACTTTTCGCCAATGATTTCTTTGTTCCCTTCTTACATCTTATATCATTCACCTGTCCCCGTGACATCCATTATTAAGTTGTATATGTGCCGCCGATATCAAGAATCTACGAGATGGACTACAAAACTTTGAGCATTGTTTGAGCGATGAATATTTGGCTGACGAATTGGTGATGGAAAGAGATAAACAGTAATTATTTATCCTTTTTCTTTTTCTCTTTCCTCGATGAAAAGAAGAGACTGATTCAGGGCTGCTGTAAGACTATTATGCCTCCAATCTCCTCCATTTCGTGGCTGTCATTAAGCATGAAAGAATAGTTTATTGGGGGATTCATCAGGGTATAAATTATGCTGCCAACAGTAAAGCAACTATGATTCCAAGTCCCTCTGCTGTAATCTTTCCGAACCAGCTACCATCAGTCAATTTGTACTCAATAATGTAATTACGTAACTTCATTCTCCATACATTGTTCTGAAGCAACAGCCATAAATCATCATCAAGATAGGCATATTCTATGTTTTCTTTCTGCCAAGCTTTTGATGGCGTGCAGCTTTTGCCAAGTTGTTCTCCAACATAGCTCAAATGCCAGAACCCATCCGATTGCAGATGCCAAAAGGGATTTGAGATGTCTGTCGGCTTATCGAACTGTGAATGTCTCATATATTTCATCATTAACACCACATAGCGTTTCTCCAACCATTCTGTTAATGAGAATTCATTGCTTGTGAAAACACCCGATTCAATCCCGTCGATTATTGCAAGCAACAATACTGGTTTAGCTAATATTATTTCGCCTCGAATTTTAGCCTGTCGGATGTTCATAATCTGCTTCGTATAATAGGTGTAGGACTGCTCGTAATAGTAAAATCTCACATCTTCCCTAACCCTTGTCCCGTTTTCCATCTCCAGTCGGTTTATGTTTTCCAACTGTTCTTTAGTTACAGGCAGTCCCAAATCTCTTAGCATCTCAACAGCCTCATACGCTTTATCCAGTTCCTCCATATGACATGTTTGGTCATTCACGTTCCATCGTGTGATTCAATCCAACATCACTTTCTCAATAATAAGATTCAAATTTAGTTCACGATTAATGGTCTTGAGTATTTCCAACTTCCTTTCTGTGTCACAGTAAGTACACACATATAATCCCGGTTCAATTTCTTGTTGACCAGCAGCATATCTTTCATTTTCCATAAGCGAAGATGATATAATATTCTCGCCAAGCAATGTTATTCCAAGTGGTTCAACATTCTTGGCACCAGCATACTTAATCACATCGGCAAAAGTATTCGATACTATTTTATGGCATGAAACCCTTTTGTCTGGGAAGGTTACTCGAATAATGAATTTTTTCTTTCGATAGCCTTTCACCTCTTCAGCAGGGAACAAGCTTCGACTTTGCCGTGATGGGTCTTTCAGTTGAATGTCTAATCCATCTGCCTTAGAATAAGAAACTTCTAAGTTGAAGCGATTTCTCATTTTTTTCACCAAAGGTTCCAGCTCCTGCTTGATAAGTGGAATAATCTCATCTCTTAGATATTCTTTTTCCATCTGAGCAATAACATTTAATTGCTCATTGCTAACAGGCAGTCCCAATGACTCCAGCATCGCAACTGCCTCATATGTTTTATCAAGTTTATCCATGTCTTATTATATTAGATGTGTTACTTTGATCTTCTGCCAAGGTTTACCTATACCAAGTGCCATTGCTTCTGCATCTTTCGTTATCAATTCACCTTTCTGGAGGCCTGTAATGGCTTGTTTTATTTCTTGCAAAGCTTGACCAGAAGAAACGCCAAACAAATCTTTAAGTACGGCATCGTTCTGTTGTTGCTGTCGCATGATGAGCGGATATTGAGCGTTAGCATAGAAATCGAAGTATTTACTCTTAAAGCTCTCCATGTTTTGAGTTGCCAAGATGATACTCATACCCTTGTTTCTACCTACTGCTATAAGCTCACGTAAAGGACGGTTGTCGAAATCCAGCATATAATGTGCTTCATCAATGATCGTGAAATGACGTAACTCCACTCGCTCTTTGTTCGTGGCTTGAGGAGGCAACGTTTCATAGATGTTGTTGAGCTTCGATACCACGAAATAGACAATTGCCTTTGCCATAGCACCATCCTTTGGAAAACGCCCAAGATTGATGATATAACTACTATTAATCAAGTCAATTTTATCTTCCTCTTCAAAAATATGATTGTTAACCAACTGAGTTAAAACGGATGTTACACTATCATCTTTGTCTTGCTGTTTATCTGGAAGTAGATCCCTGTAGCACTCAAGGATTTCGGAGAATGTTACAGGACGCAATTTCTTGTCCTTGTAAGCAGTAATGATAGCAGTACTCAAACGTGTATCCATGTTTGCACTTATGCTTGTGCGACTGATGGCGCTTAAAGCAGAAGACAATTCTGTCGCATACAGATTCACTTCGTTGATAGGCTTACCTGTAAAATCCTTGAAAGGCGTAAATGGGAGTGGACGCTCTATCGGGTTCAGGATTGCTGTACGGTCAGTATCAAACAACTGTAGCCAAGATTCGTTCTCAGTTGCAGAGAACTCGCCTTTATAATCGAACAACAAGAAGTTGACAGGATAATGAGTGTCGGAAGATGAAGTGCGTATTTCATGCATAAGAACAGCCAAAAGGTTGCTCTTTCCAGAGCCTGTCGTACCAGCAACAAGTATCTGGGTGTTGGCAATGGCTCGACTATTGATATCCAGAGTTGCAGGCATTCCGTTTTCGAATTCTCCAATAGGCAAATCCAAGACCGGAATATCATTTTCAGTTTTTCCACCACGCAAAGGAACAAAGCGAAGCCAGGATTCGATGCCTCCTTCTTTCAGAAGAATCTCACGTCCACGTAAAATTTCACGTCCCACTACTTTGCTTATCCAGCTTCTATCCTGCCAATTGGCTGCCACCTCATGGTATCTCATCTTGATAAGAACGGCAAATAGATGACCAATGTTTGCCTTTGTAAAGAAAGTGGTGGCGTATGGAGTATGTGAGACAGCAAGATTATAGCTGTTGACATCCTCCACGCTACGCGGAGACTTGTCGCTTAATCCAGCAAGGAGACAGATTCGCAACACAACGCTGAAGTTCAACGTTACTGTCTGAATGTTTTCAGAATACTCACCAAGATTGATGCGTTGCTCTAATGCAGCTTTTACATCCTGTATGCGGTCATGCATACCCTCTATGGCGGTTGCTTTATTTATACTTAGTGATTGTATGTTGCTCATAACTCATTCACTTTAGTTCCAAAATAATCGTTAGTAATATTAGTACATTGATTTTCCTTATCACGATGCAGCGTGTAAGTCTTCGAGACGTATGCCTGTATCTTCTCAAAATCTCTTTCTGTTGTGATTTCGGTATCTGTACTAAGAAGAATCGTCTGATGTGCCAAATCTGGGAAGTAATGTTCAAGGATTACTTCTCGGCTTGCCTTATCAAGTACACCCATTACCGTGTCAATCATTACTGGTGGTTCATAATCGCCCAATTTGTAGAGTACTTTGAGCAACACTTGCATGACTGTTTGCTTGGCGCCTGCATTCAACTGATTGATGGAGATTTCATTACCATTTTTATGGAAGAATTTAAAAGAGATGTCTTCACTATTCTCACTTGACAACTCTACACGTCCAATGACTCCAGCATAAACCACAAGGTTTTGATTCAATTCTTCACACATCATGCGCTCAATGCTCGTTTTCTTGGCACGAAGAAGTTTGGCAGAGAGATTCTTGAAAAAGTCTGGCAGCTTACACAGCATGTCATATTTAGGATCAGGAACCTGAGGGATGTCATAATCATAACGTGATATCTTCTCCGATAGTTGCTTTATGTCGGCATCCAGACTTTCCATCGTATTCTTCAGCTCCTGAATGCGACGATCATTCTCCTCGTATAATTCAATGATGGTGTAATCATGACCTCCTATTTCGCGCTGATAATCTTCCAGTTGTTGTCTCCGTTTTGGTAGTTCTATGCGCTCATTATTTAGTCGTTCTCGTTTCTCGTCCAAACCGACAAATGGATTCACGTATGGTGAATTAACGAGTGTCCCTAACAACCGAACCTCTGCATCCGTTAAGAAAGAATAGGCATCTTCCACGTTCCCGTTCTGCTGACCTTCAACTATTTGACGAACAATAGAGGAAATATCGTGAGAACCCTCTGGCTTCCCTTCCTGTTCTTCAATCAGACGTACAATCTTGGTCGTCAATTCAGAAATCTGCTCTTCTGTAAACTGCTTGTCACGAGCTTGCAAAGCACGACTCTTTTCATTCAGAACGACTTCCACTTCTGTACGAATCACATCTGCTAATTTGGGATAGATGACGTTCGTCTCAATATCCTTGCAAATGGTATCTGCTTCTTTTCTATACTCCTTTTCCTGACGGCTATACAAATCCAAAGATTCCTGTATCTTTTGTATTTTGTCACGTGTTACATCATCTGCATTACGCCCCTTCTTCACAAGTTCATATTGCTCTTTATGGTCATTCGCATATGCAAGCTTCTGAGCATACTCCTCTTTATAACCCTCCAAATCCTCTTCTTTACGCTTGCGTTCCTTCACCAAACCTTCATATTCTTTACGTTGGTTCTCATTTTCCAAACGCTCAGCTTTTTTCGATTCCAACAGCGTTGCAGCACTATGCCTTAACTGAATATACTTGTTGAAACCCATCACCGAGTTAATGTTCTTCTCAATGACTGCATTGATTTTCTCTTCCTTCAAGAGGTCGCTCGTCTTCATCGCATCAAACAGGAAGTATGTACTCAGTTCTGATGGAAGATTCGCTGTAATGATTTTGCGTACAATCTCCTCGTTTTGTGCTCGTTGTGATGCAGTCTGGGCAGAACCGTATGTGTAGGTGTTGCCACCCATTTTCAATTGCACACTCTCTGCCACATGATCCCCTATGACACGATATGTACGTTTGAGAGTATATTGCTGTTCTCGCCCTAGAACCATTCCAGAAAAATCCACTTGCAGGATGATGTCCCCTCCTGTAAAATTTGAAACCAATCGGACTCCTGCATTAAACAACTCGTTAAATTGCTTTGTGCTTTTAATAGACAAGCCATACAAAGCATGATAGATGGCATCGAAGAGGGTGGTTTTACCACAACCATTACCACCGCCTATCAAGATGATAGGACGATCTTCCTCCACCTCCAAGTTCAGGTCAAGATGACGGTACGTCTTGTAATTTTCTGCGTATATTCTACTTATCTTCATGACGGTAGGTTGTTTAATGCTTTGTTCAAAATCTTATTCAGTTTGCGTTCGTCCTCTATGATTTCACGCTCTTTATTACAAGGCATCAGTACATATTCCTTTAGCCATTCTGGATCTATATCACAGTCGCGGCACGACTGTTCAATAATATCCATATCCTCTTGACGTACTCCATAATGGAGAAATACACGGTCTAATCCTCTTGCCATAATAGGTTCTATTTATAGGTTTTTGATTCAATATTGATCAGGGAAAAACGCATCCCATCCTGTCACATCTTCTGTTGTTTCTATATGGAAACGTGAGTAATGCCATACGCCATGATTCTCCACGATGACACCTCCCCGCAAATCCGTTCCCTCCATATAGTCTATCAGACCATTATGCTTATAGGGTGCCTCTGAGTCGCTGTTTTCGGTCTTGGTGTCAAACAGAAACACTTGTCCGTTCTTCATTCTGATGACAAAATCGACATAAAACAACGATTTCTCTCCTTGCGAATTTATATAAGGTACAGAATAATGCTGCTTGCCCTCGTCGCCGTTCTTATACCACCAGTCAACATAAGCTTTATTTGACTCCAGATAATCAGAGAAACGACGTTCTGGATTCGAGGCTGTATTCAGTTCGATAAACGGCAGTAGCGCATGCTCTTCCACTTTCGGCATCACGTGATGAGTGCTCTCCTTGTAAAGTCGTTCTGCTGGAACTTCCCAAGTATATTCTTTAAAGGCACGTTCTTTGGCAGCACGCTGACGAGCCTGCAGTTTCCGTTCATACACTTTAAGAGCTTTTGTGATGATGTCAGTAAATTTAGGCTTGTTGGCATGATAGAGTATAACCTTCATGGCATCCGTTTCAAACAGTTCGAAAAGTTCCTCCATCACCTGAAGCAAATAGCCAGCCAACACGTCGGTGCTATGTGCCTTCTCAAAACTACCCAAGAGTGAACGGCAATAGTCAATGTATATGCGGTTCACTTCGCCAGCACTTTTGGCAAACTCACGTTTCTTTCCTTCCACATCGATAATGCCTACTTCATTTTGGAACACAATGTTTTCTGGCACCTCTACGCCTAAACGGGTCACGTCAAACTTGATGTGCTGATTCTGTTCCACCTGCAATCTGTTTTGGGCTACAACACTTTGAGGAGCAATAGGCTCCACTGGCTCAGGGTCGTTAAAGCTGAAACTGAACTGTTGGCACTTCACTAACCAGTTGCGACTGAAACAATCACTCAGTTCCTTCTTGAAGTCTGGTCCAAGACGATTACGATCAGAACTCTTATAAACGCTGTAATACGATTGCAAAGCGACGTTCTGAAGTTTATCTCTTCTTATAGCTTGAAGCGCATCCTTGTTCAGATAGTCCATGTCTTCAGCCACTATCTGTATCTGGTCTTTACTGATGTCAGTATAGACATAACCCACATTCAGCAGGTCGTTCTTGTAGAATTTTTGTTCAGGCATTCTGAGGATGCGACCTACCGTCTGAATGGTAAACTGATTACTCTGCAATTTGCGGAAGATAAGCAGTACAGCTGCTCGTGGACAATCCCACCCAAGGGCTATCGCTTGCTTGAACAGCAACACTTCCGTCATGTTGTCTTCCTGCTCCAGCCCTTCCAAGTTTGCCTTTTCACCAGATAACCATACGGCCAACTTTTTGTTGTCAGTCGTGATACTCTTAATGGCACTAAGATAGGTTTTCACTTGCTCCGCAATAGCCGAATCTTCAGCCGTCATGCTTTCCGTTGTGTCGTTGGGCAACTGTATCAGCAGTAACGGATTGATATTCGTACCTTCTTTCCGATAGGCTTCTGCTAATAGTTCGCGCTTTTCCAATGCACATTGAATCAAATGGATATTCAGTTCATTTTCGTCATTATATCCCTTGGTGATGTCTGGGTTCAGCACCACTTGCTTCTTAATCATTTCTTCTCTCACCACCTCCTCTCTGCTGATGGTGACGATGTGGTCTGAACCCGTCTTGGGCGTTGCTGAGATACGAATCTCCACCTTGGGATTTATCTTTTGCAGAACTTTTGCGCTCTTGTCTGCCGACTTCGACCAGAACAAATGCTCCTCGTCAATCACAACGATGATTGGCAGACCCTGTTCTTCTTGTGTTCTGCGAGTAATCTCGTATAGCGAAGCATTCTGCTCAGAGTCTCGCACCATCACGTTCTTCTCCTTGTTGATGCTCTCCCAGTTCACAAACAGAATCTCACCAGGGCGTATCGTGCCCTCGCTTTGGTCTATCTCGTCATACATCACAGGCTTCAGCAGACGCGTCTCCGTGAAGTAGTTCTTCATCTTGAAATAGCTCTGCTGGTGCAGTTTGTTGGGGGCAATCCAAATGAAAGCCACCTGCTGATAAGGGCTGTCGCCACGCGACTGAAGTTCTTCAGTCAAGTCAGCCAACATTTGCGAGGCCATCACCGTCTTGCCAGCCCCTGTTGGAGCCTTGAAGATGAGAGTTTTCCTGTGTCCTGTTAGTCGTAGCAAGTCGATGGTTTCATCCACTAATTTCCGAACAGCCTTCTGTTGAAATTTCAAATCTTTCATGCTTCACCTCCTTCCTCTTGTCCTGCAAACAAGTCTGTAGGGATTATGATTTCTTCCTTTTCCACCTGCTCCAGCAGTTTCTCTTTACGCTTGGGCAACACCTTCTGATAGGCATCGTAGATGGCAGCTGGTAGAGCCACCAGTTGCACTTTCTCCTCCACTTCTCGGAAGTTATCATTAAAGGCATACCGACCAGGTGAGAATACATAAATCTTTAGGCGCATCTTGCCAAAGTCGAGGTTCTTTATTTCTTCTGCAATCTCGTCTATCAACTCCTCACGATAGATTATCAGCATGTGCGCCTTCTCGTTTCTGAAGTAGCGGGCCAGATGAGGCTTCAGCTTAAACCGCCCGAAAGTCTTCTGCTCTTCATACAAGTCCTCCTTGATGCAGAGCAAATCTGTAGCCGCTGCCACCAACTCGCGCATGTTCTTCTGAGTCCTGTCACGAGAGATGTAGTCCGTCTTGTAGTAGCGCAACGTGTTGGCTTTCAAACCTGCCACCTCCACACCTTTGGGAGTGGTATAGCCATTAATCACTCGTTTGTTACGTTCGTAGGTTACTTCTTCGCAGATGTTATTCTCATTGTTCGTCACAAGAATGCATTGTCTGTGGCCTCCGTCCTCTGCATTCAGTTGCATCGTAGCGTGGAGAGTAGTACCAGAGCCTGCGAAGAAGTCGAGAATGGTCAAGTCTTTTTTGCCTATTAGAATCATTATTCTCTTGACTAATTCTATGGGCTTCGGGTTAGAAAATACTTTTTCGCCACCAAAAATGTTCTGTAATAGTTGAGTGCCATTTGTTGTTGTTTCTATATCATTCCAAATGCTAGTTGGCGTATCCCCTTTCGCTACCGCAAAATCTTGAAATCGTTTTAATTGTGGCTTTGAAGTACCTTTTTTCCCAAATACAATTCTATTATCAGCTAGAAAATCTTTGTATTGTTCTTCTGTAGTTCTCCAACACCTCCCTTTAGGAGGCCAAAACTCTTCTCCTGTATTTGGATTCACTATTCCATAAGTTAAATTGGGTCTTATGTTTGGTGCATCAAACGGATCTGCAACCCATGGACCGCGTGGATCATTATCTCTATTTTCAAATGATTCAGTTTTAGTTGGTAGCCTAAAATCTGATTTATCCCATAAAGACAAATCTTTTGCATAAACTAAGGTGTAATTATGGTTCATTGAAACAAAGGTGTCATTAGATACAGATTTGCGTGATTGCCATATTATATCTGAGACTTTATTCCGATTCAAGAAAATTTCGTCACATAACAATTTTAACTGGGCATCCTCATTATCATCAATTGAAATGAATATCATTCCTTTATCTTTGAGCAAAGATTTTGCTATCTTTAGTCTTTTAGATATAAATGACAGCCATTTACTATGACGAAATCCGTCATCAGCATCAACATAATTGTCGTTATAAGTAAAATCTTTATGTCCTGTATTATAAGGAGGATCGATGTAGATGACATCAATCTTTCCCTCATGTGTATAGTTGAGGGCTGTAAGAGCTTCAAGGTTGTCACCCTCAATCAGAATATGATTGGGGGCATCGGCATCATCACTCAATATCGCCTTGTCCTTTACTTCTCGAAGAACGGGCAGTTCATCGCGCAGTCGTTCTTCAACGTCCTCTGGTTTGTCTTCCCACACCAACCCATATTTCTTGTGTTGGCACAAAAGGTCAATCAGGTTATTACGTTCTTCCTCCGTCAGTCCCTCAAGACTGCGGAGTTTATTTATTAGGTCAGTTTTGTTCATGTTTGGTCGACTTTTGAACTTCTGATAATTATGTGTTTGCCAAATAAAAAAGCATACCCAAATCCGTCATGTTCCGAAGTTCGGGCAGTCGACCAAGAGTGCCTTTGAAAGAGAACAATAGGGCTTAGGTACGCCAAACGGCGTATCCATGTCCCAAGGTTTCTTTCGTAGTTTGGTCGACTTTTGAACTTCAAACCTCAGTCATAAGATACGTATCTTACTTGCCAATATGTTATTGCAAAGCGGCACCACTTTTTACATGAAGCGATTCTTGCCACAATGCGTTGCAAAAGTAATAATAAATCCCCATAACATCATGCCTTTAATGGATTTTTTTGATAAAACCCAAGTCTTTTTATGGCATATTACATACTTTTTCAATTTTTCTTAGTATTTTTGCAGTTAGATTAAAATAAAACACATTACCAATGGATAGAATAAAATCTCTTTACGCTATATATAAATACGATTTCCACAAAGCGACACAACGTACTATATCAGCTGTAGAAAAGGGAGCTGATGGTAATAAATATCTTAATGTGGCTCAAACATGCTTTGCCAGTTTGTTTGATTTGAATTCTATTGATAATCTTGTCAAGGTAAACAAAAAAGGTGAATCGACTCGACTTCCTAACGATGTGATGGCAAAGTCGGGTGATATATTCCTTTGGCGCGTAAATAACAGCCAGATTTTGGAACCTGTAAAAAAGAGTGGAAAGGATAGTAGGGGAATTGACAAGTATGAGAAACAAAAAGTAGAATCAAATCCATTCTGCAATGTCCTCATTGATAATCGCCCTGGCGTTTGTCTGATGGCTATTGAAAAATCAACAGCATGGGGAAACAATCCAGACCATTTACGAGATTTGCTGTTGATGAACTTGAACCCTAAACTTGCTGACAATTTTGATCTCGAGATGCGCATTGAGGCAAGGATGAATCCAACGGATATTTGGGAATTTGTTCATGACCGTATCTTTGAGCATCATGACTACATTCGTAACATTTCATTCACTTTCCAGAATCCTAAGAAAATCAATAAGACGAATGCGATGGAAGTCAAATCTGCCCGATTGAAAGCGATGCTGAAGACAGTTGAGATTTCCGAAGCTTTGAAAGGTTTCTTTAAAATGGAATTTGACAAAAACACGAACAGTAAGATTTCGCAAAAGAACAAGGATATGGCTGAGATGGTTCGACTGTGTGGTGAAAATGGATATGATATTAGCATCACATTCAAAGAGTTTAAGACCTATCGCATAAATGACTATGTGAAAGCTTTTCAACTTATTACTTTTGATGTTCTGCAAAGGTTTAGTAATGGCGCACCCAACCTTGACGGCAAAACAACGTTAGAAGAATGGTTTGACAATGTTCAAGAACAAACAAAAGGATATATAAATGAATCAGAGGTTCCAAAACGCAGAAATAAAGCTCGTAAGAGACAAGTATGCTGAAAACGAGTTATACGTAGCCGTTAGTTCGATAGGTCATCAGCTGGAATCAGAGTTGACGCATTTTGGATTGTGTCCTGAAGAATGCTTCATGGAAGCACTCGAATTGTTGTCGGAAATAGCCGAGAAGGGCGAGGACATTCTGCCTGAAATTGAAAGTCTCTGGCTTTGCAAGGAAAATGAGTACAGACGCTACGATAGGCAAGTAAGCATAGATGAGATTCGTAAGGCGGTTGGCATCGTATTTGGATTCACCATCCTTGCAATAGATAGCAGTCGATACGGTTTTTATCACCATACACTTTCTGAACAACTCACGATGGTTGTTGCCAATCACAAGTGGGATGGTTGGGAGGCGACTCTTGGCCAGATATTTGATGTGCCGCTGCCGGACGGATGGTTTGATGCTTATATCAACGAAGAGCCTGAAGAAAACAATGACATCAAACTTCCCAAGGAACTAGACACTCCTAATGCGCAAAAATATTTTGCAAAGGCGATAGAGAAACAGTACATGAAGTCTGGAGAAAATGGTAAATATCATTGGATGGGTACGGATAATAAAGGCAAAACATGTGAATTAGCCTATTTCTGTGGAAAAGTATACAATTACGTGAACACAATTTCAGGCAATGCTGGAGAGGATTTCCCAGAAGAAAGCCTCAACAAACTATTTGGAGTGAAACGCCTGTATTCATCCCTAACTCAAGTATATAACGCTCAAAAACCACAAAGATGGCGTTCGCAGATTGATGAGATGTTTGAATAATAATAGAACGAAGATGGAGGAAAGATGTCAGACACGCCGAATGTATGGTCATAACTACGCAGTACCAGGGACATACGAGGTGACCATGGTGGTTGCAGGTAGGCGACCTGTCTTTGGCGAGATTGTTGGAAGTACAAAGGCTGGTGGTGAAGCGCCTTATCTCAAGCCATCGGAACTAGGGCGAGCTGTGTTGAACCAAGAGATTCCGAAGATACATCATTACTATCCGATGGTGGACATCTGGCAAGTATGCCTTATGCCAGACCATCTGCACATGATTGTGCGCATCAACGAACCATTACCTCAAGGCAAGCATCTAGGCATCATCATCGGTGCATTTAAGGGCGGTGTCAGTCGCGCTTGGTGGCGTTTGTCTTCAACCACTGTGTCTGGGGCATCAGCCTCGGAAGCACCATTGCGTCCAGCCCTTTTCGAGCCTAATTACAACGACCACATCCTCATGCGTGACGGACAACTAAATAATTGGAAGCACTACCTCCGTGATAATCCACACCGTTTCATGATGCGTCTTGAATATCCCGATTTGTTCCGGCGCACCCTCTGCATCGTCATTGATGGCATCCGCTACGGCGCCTTTGGTAATATGCTGCTGCTTCGCCAACCTGAAAAACATCAAGTGTTCTTTCATCGCCGCACAGATGGCATACCCACCGAACAGACCAGTTTTTGGGAGAAAGAGCACCATCGCCTGATATCAGCAGCAGAAAGTGGCGATGTGCTTGTTACCCCAGGCATCTCAGAATGTGAGAAGCGTATAAAGAATATGGCATTAGAACAAAAGCTTCGTCTGATACACGTACAAGCTGAGCCCATTGGCAAATACTGGAAGCCTGAGCGCAGTCGTTTTGATGCATGTGCCGCTGGCACATTGCTCATCCTTGCTCCGTGGCACGAGGATATGCCTACATTCGCAAGTACCTACGAGCGCTTCCATTATCTCAATCAGTTGGCTGAGACCATTTGCGCCATCAGCCATACCACTAATGTGGCTGTACAAGGCTTATGCCTTTCTCACGGTGGCTAACTATTTTTATAGTACATTTATGCACTATAGTTTAGTCTTTTTATAGTGTGTAACTTTGCAGCAGAAATTTCTCATCGGAGTTTCTGCTGCTTTCTTTTTTTAAAGGTCAGCGGCAGTCAAAAACTGAGCACGGCTCCGAGCACGAGATGAAGTACGCCTTTCTATATCATCGTGCAAAGTGCAAGAGGGCATTTTAATACCGATAAAAAAACATGAACAAGGTATTAAATCCACACATCGAGGCAGGTTCAAGAGAATCTAATGAACCTCGCCTCCTCGGAAGCATAGTTTCAGAAATGCTTCATGGTAATGAACCGCTCGCTATTGGTTACCGCCAATACCGCAATGCAAAGGGAAAGGAGGTTGTTGCCTTATGAAAAAGAATCTATTGTTGTGTATCGACCTGCAGACCATTCTGGAGAGCGACAACCTGCTGAAACCCGAAAAACAGTATCTGGGCTTGCTGAGATGTAAACTTCCGAATGAGGGTAATTTCTACGGTGATCAGTATGAGTTCAAGGAAGTGAAAGTTCCGTCGAATACTTGCCGTCGCAATGTACATCTCTTTATAGGGAAGTACATCACGCTCACTTGTCGTCCTGACGGTACGTTACGTATGAACTTAAGGAATATAGATTTGAACAGCATCGACATCGATTCCTTCTGTCTGGAGCTGATGAACGAGATTCGCGAAGTACATAAAGGCTTTGTAGAAGAAAGTTCATTATTTCAATCGAACAGCCAATAATCACAGTATCACAAATCACAGTTAAAAAAAAGGGTACCCCCTACATCGTATCCCCTTCCTTTTATTACTCATAACTTATTGATTATTAAATATATATATAATATATATGAATATAAAAGAGGGAAATGGGATACCCTTAAAAATAAACTGTGATACTGTGATTTGTGATAGCATAAAACAATTAACATAATTAAATCATTAAGAGTCAATGAATTACGATATTTTTAGTCGCACCGCTCCGGCGATGCCAAAGCCTGGAAAAGGCACAGAAATAGTGAAATTACTGCTCTCGCAAGTCTCTAAAGGCATGCAGGAACCTATTCTTCCCATGACTTTACCAGCACTTGCTGCCCACGTAGCTGGCGCGGAATTCAAGTATCCGGATAACAAATACTATGAATTATGTGGTCAGATGGGGCACTTGATTGGTCCTTCGGGTATTGGAAAGGATGAGTTGCACGATCTTGTAGAGGCTATTATGCGCTCTTTTCGAGACCATGATGAGACTGAGTACAAGAAACTGGAAGACTGGCAACACGTGAAGAAAACTAAGGGGGACAACAAGGACAAGCCCGACCGCCCCGAAGTGGCTATCTGGTTTCCGCCGATTGACGTCACCAGCGCGGCATTCCTTCAGAACGCCCTAGGACTGGAGAGACTGGGCGGCAGGACGCAGTACCTGAACCTGCCCGAGGTGGAGATGGTTGAAAAGATGTGTGGTGGACGCAAGAATGTCAGCGTGATGGTTCGTAACATCTTCGACCGCAAGCGTGTGGGTGCCCTTAGGGCTACTGCCGAGGGTGTGACGGGAAATCCTCTGATTCGTGCTAACCTTACGTTCAGCTCAGTCCCAGAGGTCGCCAGAGTGTTCTACAAACGTGATATGACTAACGGATTCTTCGCCCGTATTCCTTTTGTCTATAAGGCACGTGGAGAGCGCAAGGGCAAGATTCCACGCAAGGGTGAATATGACGAAGCGTTTCTCCAGAAACTCGACGAATACCTGCTGCGCCTGGACAACTGCAAGGGACGATTTGTGGTAAAACCCATGAACAAGGTTGCCGACCAGTTGGCAGAAGAGATGGCCAGTTTAGCCGACCTTGCTGATGACGATGTACTCTTTGAGCTGTCGCATCGCAGTATCATTTCTGCATGGAAAAAGGCCGCTACGCTGTGGATACTGAATGATCAGACATGGACGCACTCCATTGGTGAATACATGGTATGGTTCTGTTATTACGATTTGTGGTCGAAGGTCAAGGTGTTTGGTGACATGTTCAAAGGTGGCGAAGCCTCAGAGGAAGATTCGCAGAAACGTGGTCCGAAGAACATGCTGGACAACCTGCCGAACTCCTTCAATGAGGCACAACTCGAGGCGATCCGCTTGGAGTTTGGCAAAAACAAGGAGGGTACCAAACATCAACTCAGTTCTTGGAAAAATCGTGGGTTCATCATCTATTCAAACCAGACGGGACTGTACACGAAAACCGACAGTTATCTGAGAGATAAAGGTTAAAGACCATGGACAAGTTTGAACTTCAAAAGCTCCGCGACCTCCCGATAGAGGGGGTCGCAGAGCGACTTGGACTCCAAGTGAAAATGCACAAGGCACTCTGCCCGTTCCATGCGGACAACCACCCAAGCCTGTCGTTCAGCGTGCGCAGAAACACGTTCCGCTGCTTCGTGTGCGGCGCCAGCGGAGGCACCATCGACCTCGTGATGAAGCATCTGAACAA
>JAEEGL013723873.1_pt1 | contig 15660 bp, 14 predicted proteins | sample 9134231 | NCBI WGS metagenome assembly JAEEGL01 (sample SAMN16246548, study PRJNA631951) | gut metagenome | biome: gut microbiome; feature: rumen; material: fiber-attached | host: Bos | place: Iran: Karaj | collected 2018-10
GGCCGTGCTTTCCGCGACATCGACCTCGAGAAGAAGCTTCTGGAGGAAGCGCACACGATTGGCCTCGGCGCACAGTTCGGCGGCAAATACCTTGCGCACGACATCCGCGTCATCCGCCTGCCGCGCCACGGCGCCAGCTGTCCCATCGGCATGGGCGTAAGCTGCTCAGCCGACCGCAATATCAAGGCGAAGATTAACCGCGACGGCATCTGGCTGGAGAAGATGGACGACTGCCCGGGCGAACTCATTCCCGAAGAGCTGCGTCTCCCCGGCGAGGGCGGCAAGGGCATTGACATCGACCTCGACAAGGGCATCGATGCCGTCCGTGCTGAGCTGAGCAAGTACCCCGTCTCCACCCGCGTCAACCTGAAGGGCACCATCATTGTGGCCCGCGACATCGCCCACGCGAAGCTCAAGGCGCGTCTCGATGCAGGCGAGGGGATGCCGCAATACTTCAAGGACCACCCCGTGCTCTATGCCGGCCCGGCAAAGACGCCAGCAGGCTATCCCTGCGGTTCGATGGGCCCCACCACGGCAGGCCGCATGGACCCCTACGTCGATGAGTTCCAGGCCAATGGTGGCAGCCTCGTGATGATAGCCAAGGGCAACCGCTCACAGCAAGTGACCGATGCCTGCAAGAAACATGGTGGCTTCTACCTCGGCACGATTGGCGGCGTGGCAGCCGTGCTGTCGCAGTCGAGCATCAAAAGCATAGAGTGCGTGGAGTATCCCGAGCTGGGCATGGAGGCCATTTGGAAGATAACGGTAGAGGACTTCCCTGCCTTCATCCTCGTCGATGACAAGGGCAACGACTTCTTCAAGCAGCTCAAGCCCTGGTGCCCGGGTTGCAAGTAGGATAACAAAACCAGGCGCTGAAAAACGCCTGGCCAATCCCCGAACGGGGAGACATAAAACGCCGCACGCGGAATCTGTATTCCCAGCGTGCGGCGTTGTTTTATATGTTACCTGCGACCGCCTCGGCTGCTGCCAGCGCTGCCACGGCTGCCTCCCATGCTGCTGCCGCGAGAGGAACCGCCGAAGCTGGATGAACTGCCACGGCTGCTGCCACCGAAGCTTGAGCCACCGCGAGAAGAGCCTCCGTAGCTGGATGAGCTGCCACGGCTGCTGCCGATACCAGCGCTCCGACTGCTGCTCATGCTGCCTGCGCGACTGCTGCTCATGCTGCTGCCGCGAGAAGAGCTTCCGTAGCCGGATACGTTGCCGCGACTCATGCTGCTGCTCTGGCTCATGCTGCTGCCGCGACTCAAGCCCGAGCTCATGCGGGAACTGCTGCCGTCGAACGAGTTGCCGCGATTCACGCCGACGTGACTGATGTTGCCACGATTGCTCGTTCTGACGTCGGAGTTGTGAGTACTGCTGCTCTCATGGTTGCCGTAGGAGTGCGTGCTGCCGCTGCGGTTGTTGTCGCCGGAACGGCCATGGTCGCCGTAACTGCTTCTGTCGCGGTTGTCGTTGCCTCCGGAGCGACGGTTGTTCATGTCGATATGATAACCATTTCCGCTGATGCGACGACCTCCGTCGCCATGGCTGCGATAACCCACCGCCGGGCGATGCATGTCGTGACCCCTCAGCCCGCCGTTCCAGTGCGGACGGCGATCGGCATAGAAGCCTCCGTGGTAGTGATAGCGACTGTGACCGCCATAATACGTACGCCATACGACAGGCCGGCTGTAGTAGAAGTAGCCGCGATTGTAGTAGCTATAGATGGGGAAGTACCAGCCGCCGGCACGCCACAGGATAGGACGCAGGAAGTAGTCGGCTGCCGTAAGCAGGCTGTACTGCCAGTCGTGCAGGATGCAACGCAGGTCGTACAGGCGATAGCTGTAGTAGTCGCCATAGAGATCGGACGGCGAATCGACACGGAGGAAGTAGTCGAGGTTGATCTCGTAGGCATCGTTATACTGTTGGTCGTTGAGGTTGAGCTCATACGCCATCTTGTCCGTCAGGTAGAGAGCCTCAGCCTGAGCGCGTTCGAAACTCATTGCGCTGGCACCCATCCAGGCTGCCATCAGCATCAGGGAAAGAACTAATTTTTTCATAGCATTTGATGTTTTATGTGTTGCACGTTTATTTCTGTTTGACAGTGCAAAGGTAAGACATAAAACGGAAGCAAATGCAAGGGTTTTCCCTAAACGCTCGGGGGAAAAGCCTAAAGCCTCTCATTGTCCCATCCAAAAGAGGGGCAAACCGACTGATTGGCTAATCCATACGGTCCCTGTAGTCCTCGTAAGTGAAGCGGCGGAGCTCCTCGCGCGTGCCGTCCTCGTGCTCGAGTACAATCGAGGGGTGCATGATGCCGTTGAACGTTGTGGTCTTTACGGTCGTGTAGTGTATCATGTCTTCGAAGACGACCTCCTGCCCCACCTGGAGCGGCTCGGGGAAACGCCAACTGCCCATGTAGTCGCCGCTCAGGCAACTGTTGCCGCCCAACCGGTAGATGTTCTGCGCGATGGCATCGGGCTGTGAAGCCGCCTCGAAGGGAAGGCTCTCGGCGCCGCGCACGTCGGGCTGATAAGGCATCTCGAGGCAGTCGGGCATATGGCAGGTGAAGGAGACGTTCAGGATGGCCGTCTGGATGCCATGGTTCTCGACGACATCGACCACCTGAGCCACGAGGGGCCCCGTCTGCCAGGCAAAGGCGCTGCCTGGTTCGAGGATGATGTGGAGATGCGGATGGCGGCGGTGCAATCCCTTTAATATATTAATAAGGTACGCGACGTCGTAGCCCTTGCGCGTCATCAGGTGTCCGCCGCCCAGGTTCAGCCACTTCAACTGCGGGAACCAGCGCGAGAATTTCGCTTCAAGATGCTCGAGTGTGTGCTCGAGAGCCGAGGCCGGACTCTCGCAGTGGCAATGGCAATGGAAACCTTCGATGCCGGCAGGGAGTTTGTCGGGCAACTGCTCGGCCAGCACGCCGAAACGGCTACCGGGTGCGCAGGGGTTGTAGAGCTCCGTCTCTATCTCGCTGTATTCCGGGTTGACGCGAAGGCCGTAGGACACAGAATGTTCGATGAAATGGGCTGTTTTTGGCGCAAAGTGCTCGTATTGCGAGAGGGAATTGAAGGTGACGTGGCCGCTGCAATGCAGTATTTCGTCGAATTCATCGTCCTCATACGCCGGGCTGTAGGTGTGGGCGAGGGAGCCGAATTCCTCCAACGAAAGGCGCGCTTCGCACAGACTGCTTGCCGTGGTTTTCTCGATGAAATCGCGGAAAATTGGAAAGGTACGCCATAATGCGAAGGCTTTGAAGGCGAGGATTATCTCCACGTCGGCTTCGTCGGCAACGCTCTTGATGAGCTGCAGATTACGTCGGAGCAACGACTCCTGGACAAGGTAGTAGGGACGCACAGAACAAATGAAGAGTTAAAAATTAAGAATTAAGAATGTACTCTATCTGTCGGTTCACCCCTCCTTTGGAGGGGCTGGGGGAGGCTCTTTTAGTACACAAGCTTGACGTTGTCCACCCAGAGGGTGTTGCCGATGGTGCCGACGTAGGCGCCGCCATGGCTGCTGTCGAATTTCAGTACGATATGCGTGGGCGTTTCGTCGGGTGATGCCCAGCCTTCCTCGGTGACGGGCACGTTCTTCCCTTTGCTGTTGAGGCCGTAGAAACCCGTGCTGCCCGACATCAGCCCCATATCCGGCTTGTAGAAGCTCTCGTGGGTGATGTCGCCGTAATGGATGTTGAAGGTCTGCCCCTCCTTCCAGTCGCAGTTTTGGGTGAAGAAGTGGCGCATGGTGCCGATGCGGAGGGCGTGGATGTTGCCGTCTGCGTCCTCCCACCGCTTCTGCAGCAGGCAGGTGACCTGCCCCATGTCCTTGCCGCTCACCTTCTGACGCTTGCTGAATCCCGTCTCGCGGATGCGCTCCGTGCCCGGTGAGTTGTACTTGTAGTCGAACTTGACGGCCTTCGGTCGCTTGGTGAAGGGTATGCCGATGCTCATCTTGCTCATCGGGTTGCTCGAGCCTGTGATGGGCTCTAGCAGGGTGCCGAGGAAGATGCTGCCCGTGGCGAGGACGCTGATGTTGATGACGCCGATGGCCTTGGCGCTCACGATGTGGGTCGTCAGCTTGGCGCACTGGCCGCCCTGATGCTTGTCGGGATAGACGCTGACGTTGGTCTTGACCACGCCCGCCACTTTCGCAAAGACGTTGCTGCAGCCCCAAGGCGAACCGCCCTGATTGGTGTAGGCCCGGGCGCCGTCGAACGTCCCTTTCGGGCCTATCTCATAGAGTGTCTGCGTGTTACCGCCGACGAGCACGCTCTCCTTTATGGAGCGGGTAATCCACGAGTCGAAATTGCCGAACTTGACCAACTCTTCTTCTGCGAACGCGCCAAGAGAGGCTATCAGGCTGCAGAATGCTATGAAAAATACTTTATTGCGATACATGTTCATTACGTTTTGCGCGGCAAATGTACGGACTTTTTATGAAACATACAAGCCCTTTGCCTTTATTTCTTCCCAAACGGCTGGCGGAAGGCCCTCGCCGTCGTAATCGGGGTCGTTGGCGATGCGGTTCCGTATCTCCGTGCTGCTGATGTCGAGCAGCGGCGTCTCGGCAACGGTGACGTTTCGTGGGACGTCCGGCAGCGCATAGCCGGGCCTGGGATAGATGATGATGCGGTAGCGGGCGAGGATGGCCTTGCTGCGGTACCAGTCGGGGAAACGCGGCCAGTTGTCGGCCCCGATGACAAGCACGAACTGGCGCTCGGGGTGCTCGCGGCTCAGGGCTCGCAACGTATTGTACATATAGGAAGGTCGGGGCAGGGAGAACTCGCGGTCGCACACCTCAACGCCCTGTATGTCAGCGACTGCAAGACGCGCCAGGCGCAGCCGTTCATCATCATCGAGCAGGTCGGCATTCACCTTGAAAGGGTTTTGCGGCGAGACCAGGAGCCACATCTCATCGACGAGACCGCTGTCGGCCAGCGCTTTCGCCAGCCGGACGTGCCCCTCGTGAATGGGATTGAAACTGCCTCCGTAGATGCCTGTTAACATTTGAGAAATTAGGAATTAAGAAATAAGAATTAAGAATTGAAAGGTGACGTCGGAAAACGCTTGCTGTGGCGTGAGCCGCTCCTTGCTGTAGCGTTGGCCTTTCCTTGCTGTGGGAAGTCGCGTTCCTTGCTGTAGCGTTGGCCGTTCCTTCTGTGGCGTTTGCTTCCTCCTAAAGGGGGTTAGGGGGTCTTTTCCTATGGCGTTAGCCGTTCTCTCTGAAAGGGCTCAAGGTGTCTCCTGGAAGAAGTCGCGGAGCAAAGCCACGGCCTGCTGTTTTGCGACGTCGAGGTCGTCGTTGACGATGATGTGGTCGAACTGCGGGGCAAACGACATTTCGTACGCCGCCTTGGCCACTCTTTGTTCAATTTGCGCCATTTCATCGGTATTTCTACGTATCAGACGCTCCCTCAGGACCTCGATCGAGGGGGGCTGAATGAAGATGCTCATGGCATCGTCGCCATAGTATCGCTTGATGTTGATGCCACCCTTCACGTCGACATCGAAGACGACATTCATCCCCGCTGCCAATTTCTCCTCGACCTGACGCTTCAGCGTGCCGTAGAACCTGCCTTCATAAACTTCTTCATACTCGAGGAAATCGTCCGCCTTGATGTGGCGTCGGAACTCCTCAGGCGTAAGGAAATAGTAGTCCACGCCGTCCTGCTCCTGGCCTCTCGGCGGCCTGCTGGTGGCGCTTACGCTGAACGCGAGCCTGAACTCGGGATGCTCCGTCATCAGGTAGTTCACGATTGTGCTCTTGCCACTACCCGAAGGAGCTGAAACAATTAACAGCCTCCCCATACTACATTACATTCAATACTTGTTCCTTAATCTGTTCGAGCTCGTCCTTCATCTTGACGACGATGTTCTGCATCTCTGCCAGGTTGCTTTTGCTGCCGGTGGTGTTGATCTCGCGACCCATCTCCTGAGCGATGAATCCGAGTTTCTTGCCCTGTCCGTGCCCTTCGTCCATGGTCTTGCGAAAGTAGAGAAGATGGTTCGAGAGGCGCTGCTTCTCCTCGTTGATGTCGAGCTTCTCGATGTAGTAAATCATTTCCTGCTCCAACCTGTTCTTATCGTACTCCACATCCGGGATGGAGGCGAGCCCGTCCGTTATGCGCTGGCGGATTTTCTCCACGCGCTGCTTCTCGTAGGGCTCGATGCCGGCGAGCAGGGCGCCTATGTTGTCGAGCTTCTCCTCGAACTTACGCTGCAGGGCCTCGCCCTCCTGGCGACGGAACGCCATCAGGCTGTCGATGGCCTTCTGCACGACGTCGCGCGCCACCTGCCACTCCTCGTCGGAGAGCTCCTGCTGCGTCTCGCCGGCCGACATCACGCCGGGCATGCGGACCAGCGTGTGCCAGTAGTCGTCGGGCTCCGGTATGCCGTACTTCGCCGAGATGTCCTGCATCTGCCGGTAGTACGCGGCCACCAGCTCGCCGTTTATGGGCGAGGCGTCCGACGGGTCCTGCTGCTCAATCCAGAGATTGAACTCCACTTTGCCGCGCTCTATGCTCTGCGCCAGCATCGCCCGCACCTCCATCTCCTTCTCCCTGTAGATGGGAGCCACACGCGATGAGAGGTCGAGCGCCTTGCTGTTGAGTGACTTCACCTCAGCAATAATCTTCTTTCCCTGGAACACAGCTGAAGCCTTGCCGTATCCTGTCATTGATAGTATCATCTTCGTCTGCAATTTTGCTGCAAAGATACGAAGAAGCGAGCGAAATACAAAGGGAAGACACACATTATTTCTATTTTGACGGGGAAAAAGCACACGCGTTTGACTTTTTTTCACTACCTTTGCAGCATGAAAAAGCCTTTCCTCTGTTTGATGTCCCTTCTGCTGGCGTTCTGCTTTGCCTGCAGAAGCGAAGAGAAACTTACGCCCGAGGAGCAGCGGTTGCGTAAGATTGCGCTGTTGGACTCCACGCTCAGCGACTTCGTCCGGCTCGATTCGGTCGAGGGCTTCGAAAGCGTCGAAGCACTTACGGCCAAGGCCTGGCTGCTCGTCGATGACTCCACGGGATTCATCATCAGCGAGAAAGCTGCGGACGAGAAGTTGTATATGGCGTCGATTACCAAGATGATGACCTGCCTGCTGGCACTCGAGAACGGATGCCTTGCCGACACAGTCCTCATCACGGGCAACGACTGCGTCACGCGGGACTCATGGGTGAAGGCAGGCGACGCCTACCGGTTCGGCGACCTCGTCTGCGAAATGATGATGGTGAGCGATAACAACGCGGCATACGCCGTCGCCAATCACATCGCAGGCGACACGCTGTCGTTCTATGCCATGATGAACGAGAAGGCACACTACCTGGGCATGGACAGCACGCACTTCGCCAGCGTGAACGGCATGCCCTGCAACGAGAACTACAGCTCCGCAAGCGATCTCGTCAGGCTTTCCAGATATTGCATGGCCGACAGCCTCTTCTCGGACATCGTCGGCACTGCAGAGAAAGACATCCCGCTTCTCGACGGACGGCACCTGCCCTGCACAAGCACCAACCAGCTCCTCTTCAGCTACGACGGCTGCATCGGCATCAAGACGGGCTACACACGTCAGGCGGCAGGCTGCCTCGCCTCAGCCGCCACACGCGACGACGGCACGCTCTTCCTCGTCCTTCTGGGCAGCCGAAGCCGCTCGTCAAGATTCAAGGAGTCGGCCATCCTGCTCGACTATGGCTTCAATGCAATGAGGGCTTATCGGGAAAAAGCAAAGGAGAAGAAGAGGGATTAGAGCCCTTTCAGCCCCAATAGACAAAAAAACTCCATCCTCTAATCTCTAATCTCTAATCTTTTTTGTATCTTTGCAGCGCGAAATAAATAAAGGAATAAAGATTAGACATTAGGGAATAGAGATTATGGCGTGTATCCTGCATATAGAAACCAGCACGAAAGCGTGTTCTGTAGCACTAAGCGAGAACGGCAGCCTCATCTTCCATCAGGAAGACCTTGAGGGGCCGAACCATGCCGTCGTGTGTGGCGTCTTCGTAGATGAAGCGCTGTCGTTTGCCAACTCTCACGCCATCCCGGTCGATGCCGTTGCAGTGAGCGAAGGTCCCGGCAGCTATACCGGCCTGCGCATCGGTGTTTCGTTGGCCAAGGGCGTATGCTACGGTCGCGACTTGCCTCTGCTGAGCGTGCCGACGCTCAAGCTTCTGTGCGTGCCTGTCCTGCTGGGGAAAGAGGAATTGCCCGAGGACGCGCTGCTCGTCCCCATGATAGACGCAAGGCGAATGGAGGTGTACAGCGCGGTTTACGACAGGTCGCTCCGTGAGGTGCGAGCCATCGGCGCAGACATCGTCACCTCAGACACCTACCTTCCCTTCCTCGCAGAGCACCCCGTCTATTTCTTCGGAAACGGCGCCGCGAAGTGCCAGAGCGTCATTCAGCACCCGAATGCCCACTTCATCGAAGGCATCGTGCCGCTCGCCAAATGGATGTTCCCCTTGGCAGAGCGCGCGTTGCATCTCGGCGAGACACGCGATGTGGCATACTTCGAGCCATTTTACCTGAAGGATTTCGTTGCGATAAAATCAAAAAGCCTACTATAATGCAATACAACACACAAAGAGAGCAACTCGTGATGCCTGAGTACGGGCGAGCCGTCCAAATGATGGTGGATATGGCCGTCGAGATAAAGGACCGTGCTGAGCGACAGCGATGCGCCAACACCATCGTGAGAATCATGTCGGGTCTGCTGCCGTCGGCGGCCAGCAAGGAAGACAACGAACATCGCCTCTGGAACCATCTGGCGCGCATCTCCCACTACAAACTCGACATCGACTATCCCGTCAACATCGTTCCCCAAGAAGAAGTGATGGCCCATCCCGAGCCGTTGGCCTACCCAATGAAAGACATCAAGCGCAGGCACTACGGCTATCTCGTGGAGCAAGGCCTCGAGTATGCGAAGACGATCAAGGACGAAGGGACGCGCAAGGCCTTCACGGAGTGCATCGCCAACCAGATGAAGCAAGACCTCTTCATTTGGAATCGCGACTCGATGGACAACGCACTCGTGGCCCAGGACATCGAGAGGTATTCGGGCGGCCAACTGGGCATCGACCTCGACAGCTTCACATTCGAGCCCGTCGGCGAGTCGCCGCTGCAGGCCTCCGATGCTGGGAAGAAACGTAAAAGAAAGAAATAGGTCATGGCATCATTCATCATAGAAGGCGGATACAGACTGAAAGGAGAAATTTTGCCTCAAGGGGCAAAGAACGAGGCGTTGCAAGTGCTTTGTGCCGTCTTGCTGACGGAAGAGCCCGTCCACATCAAGAATATCCCCGACATTGTCGATGTCAACAACCAGATAAGGCTTCTGGAGGACATGGGCGTCGAGGTGACGAGGCACGATGCACACGACTACACGTTCTCTGCCAAGCAACTCGATGACCGATACCTCAGCAGCGAAGCCTACATGGAACGTTGCCGGCAGCTTCGCGGCAGCGTGATGATGCTGGGTCCGCTGCTGGCGCGCCGCGGCAAGGCTATCGTGGCGAAGCCCGGCGGCGACCAAATCGGCAGGCGTCGCCTCGACACGCATTTCCACGGCATACAGCAGCTGGGCGGCCGCTTCACTTATGACGAGGCCCTGCACCTCTACAACGTCGAGGCCGAGCGACTCGAAGGCGCCTACATGCTCTTGGATGAGGCCTCCGTCACCGGCACGGCGAACATCATCATGACTGCAGTGCTGGCCAAAGGCGTCACGACCATCTACAACGCCGCCTGCGAGCCGTACATCCAGCAGCTTTGTAAGATGCTTTGCCAGATGGGAGCACGCATCGCCGGCATCGGCAGCAACCTGCTGACAATCGACGGCGTGGAAAGTCTTCACGGCACGACTCACACCATCCTGCCCGACATGATAGAAGTCGGCTCCTTTATCGGCATGGCGGCGATGGTGGGCGATGGCGTACGCATCTGCAACGCGTCGCCGGAGCATCTCGGCATCATTCCGAGCACGTTCCGTCGGCTGGGCATCCGCATCGAGACGGAGGGGGCAGACCTTTTCATCCCGAGGCAAGAGCATTACGAAATAGAGAGCTTCATCGACGGCTCGTTTATGACGCTGAGCGACGCGCCGTGGCCCGGCTTCACGCCCGACCTGCTGAGCGTCCTGCTTGTGGTCAGCACGCAGGCCAAAGGCTCAGTGCTCATCCATCAGAAGATGTTCGAAAGCCGCCTCTTTTTCGTTGACAAACTTATAGATATGGGAGCGCAGATCATTCTTTGCGATCCGCACAGGGCCGTCGTCGTGGGGCACGACCACCAGCGTCAGCTGCACGCGGGCCGCATGACGAGTCCCGACATCCGTGCCGGCATTGCCCTGCTCATTGCCGCCATGAGTGCGCAGGGCACGAGTCGCATTGACAACATCGGCCAAATAGACAGAGGATACGAAAACATCGAGGGCCGTCTCTGCGCCCTTGGTGCAAGGATAACGAGAGTGGAGACTCCCTCTAACTCCCCCTCTATGGGGAGAACATAAAAAGGAAATGATAGCTGACAACGAGGTTTATAAGATAGGACACATCGGCCGCACGCACGGCGTCAAGGGCGAGGTGACGTTCAGCTTCACCGACGACGTCTGGGACCGTGCCGAGGCTGCATACCTCCTGCTGCGCGTCGAGGGCATCCTCGTGCCGTTTTTCCTGGAAGAGTACCGCTTCCGCAGCGACACGACGGCGCTCCTGAAGTTCCTCGACTACGACTCCGCCAACGACGTGCAGTTCCTCATCGGATGCGACGTCTTCTTCCCGCACTCGCTGACCCCCGAGGCAAGCGAGGACGACGAATACACTTGGCGCTACTTCACGGGCTTCGAGCTCTGGGACGAGGCGGCGGGACGCATAGGCACCATCGACCGCGTGGATGACACGACGCAGAACGTCCTGTTCCAAGTCGGCGAGCGATACATCCCAGCTGCCGAAGACTGGATAAAGGACATCGACCACAAGGCGAGGACCATCCGCATGTCGCTGCCCGAGGGGCTGCTTGACTTGTAATTAGAAATTAAGAATTAAGAGTTAAGAGTTAAGAATTAAGAGTTAATAAATGAAAAGAATTTGCATATTAGGCTCCACCGGCAGCATTGGCACGCAGACGCTGCAAGTCATCAGCGAGCACCCCGACCTGTTCGAGGCGTACGTGCTGACGGCGAACACCCAAGCCAACCTGCTCATCGCGCAGGCAAAGCAATACAGGCCGCAGTGCGTCGTCATTGCCGACGAGAGCAAGTACGACTACGTCAGGGACGCCCTGAAGGACGAGCCGATACAGGTCTATACGGGTGCCGACGCCCTCTGCCAGGTGGTGCAGATGGAGCCGGTGGACATCGTGCTGACGGCCCTCGTAGGTTTCAGCGGTCTGCGCCCCACCATCAGCGCCATCCAGGCCGGCAAGCCCATCGCCCTGGCCAACAAGGAGACACTCGTCGTGGCCGGAGAGCTCATCACGGGGCTCTGCCTGGAGCACAGGGTGCCTCTGCTGCCCGTCGACAGCGAGCACAGTGCCATCTTCCAGAGCCTCATGGGGGAAGAGAGTCCCATCGAGAAGATCATCCTGACGGCCAGCGGAGGTCCGTTCCGCACCTTCACCCGCGACCAGCTGCGCGACGTCAAGCCCGCCCAGGCCCTGAAGCATCCCAACTGGGACATGGGGGCAAAGATTACCATCGACAGCGCGTCGATGATGAACAAGGGATTTGAGGTCATCGAGGCCCGCTGGCTTTTCGACGTCACACCCGAGCGCATACAAGTCGTGGTCCATCCGCAGAGCATCCTGCACAGCGCGGTTCAGTTCGAGGACGGCGCCGTGAAGGGACAGCTGGGGATGCCCGACATGCGCGTCCCCATACAGCTTGCACTCTCCTACCCCACACGTCTCAAGAGCAGCTTCCCCCGCATCGACTGGTGGGACCTCAAGGACCTGACGTTCGAGCGACCTGATGCGGAGAAGTTCCGCTGCCTCGGGATGGCCTACGAGGCGATACGGATGGGCGGCAACGCCGCGTGTATCGTCAACGCAGCAAACGAAGTGGCCAACCTCGCCTTCCGTCAGGAGCGCTGCAGCTTCCTCCAGATGGCCGACGTCATCGAGCAGACACTGCGCCGCGTACCGCATCAGGAGAAGCCTTCCCTGCAGGACTACCTCGACTGCGACCGCGAGTCGCGCAGCGTGGCTGAAGAAATCATAAAACACCCCACACGAAGCGTCTGACGTTCCTTGCTGTAGCATCGGCCGACGCCACAGCAAGCATCGGCCTCTCCCACAGCAAGCATCGGCCGACGCATTATTTTCCTCATAACAAACACATGGCAAAAGAAACTCATTTATAATGGAAACAGTACTGATAAAAACCCTGCAGCTGATATGCTGCCTCAGCATCCTGGTCGTCCTGCACGAGGGCGGCCATTTCGGCTTCGCCAAACTCTTCGGCGTGAAGGTCGAGAAGTTCTTCATGTTCTTCGACTACAAGTTCCACCTCTTCAGCACGAAGAGCAAGTGGTTCACCCGCCTTTTCCCCAGTTTCAAGGACAAAGAGACGGAGTACGGCATCGGCTGGATACCCCTCGGCGGCTACGTCAAGATAGCCGGCATGATAGATGAGAGCATGGACACCGAGCAGATGAAGCAGCCGGCGCAACCCGACGAGTTCCGCTCGCAGAAGGTATGGAAGCGCTTCCTCATCATGTTCGGCGGCGTGCTGATGAACCTCATCACCGCCTGGGTCATCTACAGCCTCGTGCTGCTGGCCTGGGGGCGCGACTACTATCCCATGACAAGCATCGAGCAGGGCTTCCAGTACAACGAGCAGGCCCACGCCATCGGCTTCCAGGACGGCGACATACCCATCCGCACGGACAAGGGCGAGATAAAGGAGTACAGCCTCGCCGTGATGCGCACCATCTCCAATGCCAAGACCGTCACCGTCCTGCGACAGGGCGAGGAGGTCGTGCTCGAGATGCCCGAGGAGGGCCTTTCCATGCTGAAGATGATGCAGTCGCAGCCGCAGTTCCTGCAACTATTGGCCGAGGCCTACATCGACTCGGTCGTGCCCGGCTCTGCTGCTGCGAAGGCCGGCATCGAGAGAGGCATGAGGCTGCTCTCGGTCAACGGGAAGGAGATTTCCACGTGGGCCGACTTCGACTACGAAGTAACGCTGCGGCGGCAGGATGTGCTCGCCTCGCCCGACTGCACCGCCGAGGACAACCTCCGCTGGCGCACCCTCGACGCCGTCGTCGCCTCGGCCGACGGGAGCCGCACCGATACCCTCAGCCTGCAGCTCGACGAGAAATACATGATGGGCGTCACAAGGCACGTCCCCGACTACAAAACCGTGCACCTCAGCTACAACCTGCTGAACTGCTTCCCCGCAGGCCTCAGCTACGGCTGGCGCGTACTCAAGAGCTACGTCAACGACCTGAAGTACGTGGCCAGCGCCGAGGGAGCGAAGAGCGTCGGCTCGTTCATCACCATCGGCAACATCTTCCCCAACGCCTGGGACTGGCATCAGTTCTGGATGCTCACCGCATTCATCAGCATCATCCTTGCCGTCATGAACATCCTGCCCATACCGGGGCTCGACGGCGGCCACATCGTCCTCCTCTTCTACGAAGGCATCACGGGCCGGCAACCCTCGGATAAAGCGATGGAATGGATAGAAAAGATAGGCATCGGCATTATCATCGCGCTCATGGTGCTCGCCCTGAGCAACGACGTTCGCAACTTCATCTTACCGCTCTTCGGACTATGAAACGATACATTTTCCTCATCTCATTAGCCGCCCTGCTGGCCGCCTGCACCGAGAAGACACCGGAAGAGCGCGCCGCCAACATGCTCCGCGAGGCACGCTACGCACTGCACCACCACCTCTGGAACGAAGCACGCGACACCATCTTCTCGCTCCGGCGCAACTGCCCTACTGCCATCGAGGCACGCCGCAGGGCCATACTCCTGCTCGACAGCATCGAGATGCTCGCCGCCACCGACAGCCTCAAACTCGTGACTGGAAAGGAATGGGAGCGACTCAACGTCAAGAAACAATTCTTCGAGCGTAAGCTGCAAGAAGACCTGAAATCAATTCATAACTGAGAATTCATAATTCATCATAAGGCAACGCCCTGAGTTTATGATTATGAATTGAGAATTATGAATTATGAATTAAAAGAGATGAACTTAGTTGACGCCATAAAGGAATACGACGACTTCCGCCAACGGACGCGCCAGGCCGACCCGCTCCGGGCCATCGACACACCGCTGCTGCGCCGCATCGGCAAGACAGCCGACGCGCTGGGCCTGGAGTGCTACGTCGTGGGCGGATACGTGAGGGACATCATCCTGGAGCGTCCCTCGAAGGACATCGACGTGGTGGTTGCAGCCCCCTCCCCCGAGGATGAGGGGAGAAATGGGAAATGCCAATCTCGCGAAGAAAGCCTCCCTCCTCGGGGGGAGGTTGGAGGGGGGCCGGCCTCCGGGCCCGGCATCCGCCTCGCCCAAGCCCTGGCGAAGGAGCTCGGCCGCGGGGCCCACGTCAGCATCTTCCGCAACTTCGGCACGGCGCAACTGAAATGGCATGAGCAGGAGATAGAATTCGTCGGCGCACGCCGCGAGAGCTATCAGCGCGACAGCCGCAAACCCATCGTCGAGGACGGCACACTCGACGACGACCTCCACCGCCGCGACTTCACCATCAATGCCCTTGCCGTATGCCTCAACACGGGTCGGTTCGGCCAGTTCATCGACCTCTTCGACGGACTGCTCGACCTCGAGGACGGCATCATCGCCACACCCCTTGACCCCGACATCACGTTCAGCGACGACCCCCTGCGCATGATGCGCTGCATCCGCTTTGCCACGCAGCTGCGCTTCCAGATCGAGGAAGAGACGGCAGAAGCGCTCCGACGCAACGCCGACCGCATTAAGATTATCTCGCAGGAGCGCATCATCGACGAACTGAATAAAATCATGATGGCCCCCGTGCCCAGTATCGGCTTCATCGAACTGAGCCGCTGCGGCCTGCTCCCCATCATCCTGCCCGAAGTGGCTGCCCTCGAAGGCGTAGAGTCACGCAATGGCCGCGCCCACAAAGACAACTTCTACCACACGCTCGAGGTGTTGGATAACGTAAGCCCCCTCCCCGCTCCCCCTTTGGGGGAGTGCTCTTGTGGAAGGGGTAAAGACAACAAGGATGCTGAGGCACTCCCCCAAAGGGGGAGCGGGGAGGGGGCCAGTCTCTGGCTTCGCTGGGCCGCACTCCTGCACGACATCGGGAAGCCGCGCAGCAAACGCTGGGACAACCTGGCGGGCTGGACGTTCCACAACCACAACTACATCGGGCAGAAGATGGTGGCACCACTGTTCCGCCGCCTGAAGCTGCCGACGGACGAGCGCATGGCATACGTCGAGAAGCTCGTCGGCCTGCACATGCGTCCCATCGCCATTGCCGACGACGAAGTGACCGACAGCGCCGTCCGCCGCCTGCTCTTCGAGGCGGGAGAGGACATCGACGACCTGATGCGACTCTGCGAAGCTGATATCACAAGCAAGAACCGCGAAAAGAAGCAGCGTTTCCTGCAGAACTTCCAGCTCGTCCGAGAGAAGCTCATCGACCTGCAGGCACGCGACA
>JAEEGL016263781.1_pt1 | contig 15660 bp, 14 predicted proteins | sample 9134231 | NCBI WGS metagenome assembly JAEEGL01 (sample SAMN16246548, study PRJNA631951) | gut metagenome | biome: gut microbiome; feature: rumen; material: fiber-attached | host: Bos | place: Iran: Karaj | collected 2018-10
AGGACGTAAGAGCTGTCCGCGGCGGCACAGGCGAAGCAAAGTGCGGCGGAAACTACGCTGCTTCCAACAGAGCCGGTGAACGCGCCGAAAAGAAGGGATACTCCCAGGTGCTCTGGCTCGACGGCGTAGAGCGCAAGTACATAGAAGAAGTAGGCGCCATGAACGTCCTCTTCCTCATAAACGGCGCTGTCGTGACACCGCAGCTGCGCGGTTCCATCCTCCCCGGGATCACCAGAAAGTCAATCATAGAGCTGCTCAAGAGCGAAGGCTATCCCGTTGAGGAAAGGCTCATCTCTGTGGACGAACTGGCGGAAGCCATGGCAAACGGCACTTTGGAAGAGGCTTTCGGAAGCGGCACCGCAGCCGTAGTATCCCCCATCGGCGCCCTCATCTACAAGGATAAGGAATACGTCGTTAACGGCGGAAAGATAGGAAAGCTCACCCAGCACCTCTACGACACCCTCACCGGCATACAGTGGGGCAAGTCCGAAGACAAGTTCGGCTGGACAGTAAAGCTGTAATATGATCGACGATAAGTATTACTGCATAGACGCGCACTGTCATGTCTTCCCCGACAAAGTAGTAGACAAGGCTGTAGGCGCAATAGGAGGCTTCTACCACATACCCATGTACTGGCGCGGCACGCCGGACGTTCTTGTGCAGGCCGGAGACCGCGAAGGCATAGACCACTTCGTGATCCATTCCGTTGCCACCAAACCGCAGCAGGTAAGCAGCGCCAACAGGTATCTTGCGGACGTAGTCGCAGCCCATCCAGGACGCATGACAGGCCTTGGCACCATCCATCCCCTGTCCGACGACATGGATCGCGACATAAACGAACTGGTATCATTAGGGCTTCACGGTATCAAGATACACCCCGACATGCAGGGTTTTGCTTTGGACTGCCCTGGATTCATGGAAGCCTACGAGATATGCCAGGCAAAAGGCCTTCCTCTCCTTGCGCACACGGGCGACAACAGAGGCGACTGCACTAATCCCAACCGCGTGGAGCACGTTCTTAAGAGCTTTCCTCACCTCACTTTCGTAGGCGCGCACTTCGGCGGCTACACGGTCTGGGACGAGGCAATAGCGGTGCTTCCAAAGTACGACAACATGTTCGTAGACACCAGCTCCACCCTCTTCTGGAAAGGAGCCTGGGGCATGAGGGATTACATCAAAGCCTACGGTATCGACCGCTGCATGTTCGGAACGGACTTTCCGATGCACCCGGCAAGCCTTGAGCTAAAAGCCTTAAAGTATCTGGGCTACAGCGAGGAAGAGTACACGAAGCTCTTCTCCGGAAACGCAAAAAGGATCTACAACATCAAATAAGCAGTAGAAGGCATAGTTTTATCCAAAACACGCACAAAACCCCGCCAGACAGGCCGTCAGAGTCCTTCAGCGGGGTTTTATAATTCAGGTGATCAAATCTACTGCTTGATCTTCAGTGTTTTAAGGTACTCCTTCTGTTCAGCGGTGATCCTGTAGCTCTCCACAGCTTTCTGGATCGATTTATTGTTTGTCCACGTATCCAGGCGGTGTTCCTCTATATACGGTACGGCCGCGTCCCACTGCTTCGCAAGCGCTGTGGCAAAATACCAGGCGCGCATCATGTTTACGTAGTATTCTTCGCTTCTGACTGCCGCCACCATCGCAGGATACCCGGGGTCAAAGGCTTCATTCAGGTAGTGCTTCATCAGCATGCCTATTCCGAAGCGGACAGTATACGTGTCTTCCGGCGCAGCTGCAAAACCCTTTTCTTCGCACATCCACCTGCATATGTAAGGCAGCAGCTCTTCTATATGCTTTGCGAAGGCCTTAGGCGAGAGCGTGTCGCAGGTCGCCCAGTTGTCCACATATGGCAGAAAAGTCTCCACCTGAGCTATGCAGGATCCGAAGTCCTTTGTAAGAGATATTATGAAAGCGTGCAGCTGGTCTTCGTCGAAATACTCATGCGGAAGGTCTGAAAGGAACACCTCCAGATCCTTCTTTTCCCCGGGATCATCATTCGCGTCTCTGTAAAGTTCCTTCGCAAGATCCCTCAGCGCAGGTGTCCTTACGCCTATCATTCTCTCCGGCGCTACCGTGGGCATCAGCTTTGCCTGAAAACTCCTGAATTCTATATCCTGCAGCGCGAATAGCGCAGCCCTTATCATTTCCCTGGTCATAACAGACTCTCCGCCCGTAAACATCATAAATGCGATAATTTTTACATGTTTATTTTATTTTAACAAATATCCGTATCATATTGTTATATTTTTTCACTTTGCACAAAAAAAACGGCTAAAAATCTTGCAACAAGCTTGATTCTGAACGCAATCAGGTGTTGTAAAAAACAGACTTTCGAATTATAATTTAAAGAGATTAATTTAAAGTCAAGGATTATGTCTTATGAAAGAATACGAGCTCGTACACGAGATATTCAACCAGTGTTCCGGCAACCAGATGAGAGATGTCGATTTCAGGGAAATAGAAACAGACGATCCCCGTGCCTGGGTCGAGAATTTCCTGCGCTCGCATAAAAGCGTAGAGATATCCGAGGACGCTTTCACCCCCGGCACAGTCATCTTCGACGTTACCGCCGACGGCCTTCACGAGCGCTTTTCTTTCACGGAAATATAAGGAGCAAAAATGGCTAAAGTCATTGCGCTGGCCGGCAAGGGCGGCACGGGAAAGACGACCACCGGCGGCATGATAATCAAATACCTGGTAAAGAACCACAAAGGCCCCGTTCTCGCGGTAGACGCGGACGCAAACTCCAACCTCAACGAGGTCCTGGGCATGGAAGTCGAGACAACCCTGGGCGACATCCGCGAAGAAGTAGCCCGCGCCGAGATGTCCGAGAAAAACCCCATTCCCCTGGGCATGACCAAACCTGAATACATGGAGATGAAGCTTCAGGACGCCCTTGCAGAAGGCAAGGATTACGACCTGCTCGTCATGGGCCGCACCCAGGGAAAAGGATGCTACTGCTACGTAAACGGCGTCCTGCAGAGCCAGCTTTCCCGCTACATAGACAACTACAACTATCTGGTCGTGGACAACGAAGCCGGCCTTGAGCATATCGCAAGAGGTATCCTGCCCCGCATCGATATACTGTTCCTCATAAGCGACTGCTCCAGAAGAGGCATAGAAGCCGTAGCCAGGATAGACGAGATGGTAAAAGATCTGGGTCTTGAGCCTCCTGTCACCAAGCTCATAGTAAACAGAGCGCCGGGCGGAAAGCTCAATGAAGGCATCATGTCCGCCATAAAGGAACACGGCCTGGATCTCCTCGCGGTGCTCCCCCACTCCGACCAGATCTACGAGATGGACAGCGAAGGCCTTCCTACCTCGGATATTCCGGAAGACGCACCGGTCAAAAAGACGCTCTACGCCGCGCTCGATACGCTGCAGCTGTAGACAATGAATCAGGTTTAAAACTGCTAAGAGTTTTATATATACCTACCACAGAAAGGATGATAAAGTATGCCATTCACACCAAAGAAGCACGGATTCAACGCATCCGTCAACGAAGTGACCTTAGGGACTGGCGATAAGGCAGTCACCTTCGGCGGCGAAAGCACCTTCCCGTTCTATTCCTTCGACGCGGAAGCCAAGCACAGACCCATCATCGGCGCTGAGATCAGCGATCTCGGTTACGACGATGAGACCGAAGGATACAAAGCGTTTTTCGGCACCGCAGACGTAGTCGAAAGAGCAAAGAAGGCAGCCGCCATGGACGAGGTTGCTTTCATCTGCCTGCACTTCGCAGCAGCCGATCCCTTCGGAGCAAACAAATCCACAGAGGACTGCATAGCCGAGGCAAAGGCTGTCGCTGAAGCTATCGACAAGCCGCTGGTCATCATGGGATGCAAGAACATCGACAAGGATACCGAGCTCTTCACCAAGATCTCCGAAGCACTTGCCGGAAAGAACATCACAGTCATGAGCGCCAGAGAAGAAAGCTACAAGGCTATAGGCGCATCCGCAGGCCTGGCTTACGGCCAGAAGGTAAGCGCAGAGTCCGCAGTTGACATCAACCTCGCAAAGCAGCTGAACGTTCTTCTGATCCAGCTTGGCGTTTCTCCCAAGTCCATGATCATGAACCTCGGTTCTGCCGCCGCAGGATACGGTTATGAGTACGTAGTCTCCACCATGGACCGCGTACGCGCAGCCGCTCTCGGACAGAACGATACCCAGCTCCAGATGCCCACCATCACACCGGTATCCACAGAGACATGGGTCGTAAAAGAATCTATCGCTGAAGAGGCCGACCTGCCCGACTGGGGCCCCAGAGAAGAGCGCGGAATAGACATGGAAGTCACCACCGCAGCCGCATCTCTTGCCGCCGGTTCGGACGCTGTTATCCTCAAACACCCCGAATCTATCAGGACTATCTACGCTATGATAGATTCGCTCTGCTAGGAAAGGAGGAAACAGACAATGGCACTTAAAGGTCTTGACATATTCAAGCTCACACCGAAGAAGAACTGCAAGGAATGCGGTTCTCCGACATGCATGGCTTTCGCCATGAAAGTGGCTCAGGGCGCAGTACCCATCACCAAATGCCCCCACATGGGCCAGGACGTTATCGATCAGCTCTCCGAGGCTACAGCACCCCCGATGAAGACCATCGAGGTCGGAACCGGAAGCTCCGCTTACAAGCTCGGCGGCGAGACCGTTCTCTTCCGCCACGAGAAGACATTCGTAAGCAAGAACCTCTTCGCTTCCACAGTTTGCAGCTGCATGGACGAGGCTGAGATCGATGCAGTTCTCGCAAACATCAAGAAGGTAGACTACGACCGTATCGGCGAGCGCATGTACTCCGAGATGCTCTACGTAAACTACGCAGAGGCCAAGGGCGCAGACGCTTACCTAAACCTCGTAAAGAAGGTAGCAGGCCTTGAGCAGGTCCTCATCCTCGGCGTAAAGGATCCCGAAGTTGCAAAGGCAGCTGTCGAGCTCTGCAAGGAAAAGAAGCCCATACTCAACGGCGCAGACGCTTCCAACTACGAAGCTATGTGCAATATCGCCAAGGAAGCAGGCGTTGTCCTGGGCGTTTCCGGCAAGGATCTTTCCGAGATCCACGACACAGTAGCAGCTATCGAGAAGCTGGGCAACAAGAACCTCGTTATCGACGTAACCGCAGCTACCGTTAAGGAAACATTCGCAAACGCAGTTCAGCTCCGCCGCAGCGCTATCACCGACGGCGACCGCACCTGCGGATATCCATCCATAGTAAACGTAGCAAAGCTCGCCGGCGGCAACATCCACCTGCAGACCGCATACGCTGCTATGTTCGTCCTCAAGTACGGTTCTATCATCGTGCTCGACCAGCTCACCTACGCACAGGCTCTGCCGCTCTGCGGCCTGAGGCAGAACATCTTCACAGATCCTCAGAAGCCGATGCGCGTCTCCCCGGGAATCTATCCGATGAACGGAGCGGACGAGAACTCTCCCTGCGCTATAACCGTAGACTTCGCCCTCACCTACTTCGTAGTATCCGGCGAACTTGAGCGCAGCGGAGTGCCCGTAAACTTCCTCATCACCGACGCGGGCGGATACTCCGTACTTACCGCATGGGCTGCAGGAAAGCTCTCCGCAGGCAGCATAGCCAAGTTCATAACCGAAGAGGTACAGGACAAGGTCAAGAGCAGAAAACTCATACTGCCCGGAAAGGTCGCAGTTCTTAAAGGTGAACTTGAAGCCAAGCTGCCCGACTGGGAGATCATAGTCGGTACAACTGAAGCTATCGAGCTCGTCAACTACATGAGGAACAATTTTAAATAATTGGTCAATTTTACCGCGGCTTTTTACGGCCGCGGTAAATCATATAATCAACTATTGAAGGGAGCACTAATATGGCAAAATTCATTACCATCGGAGAGCGCATCCACTGCATCTCCCCCACCATCCGCAAGGCTATGGATGAAAAGGATCCCGCGCCTATACTCAAGAGAGCCAAAGAGCAGCTCGACGCTGGCGCAACTTACCTGGACGTCAACATCGGCCCTGCTGAAAGCAACGGTCCCGAACTGATGACCTGGGCTGTAAAGCTTCTCCAGGAGAACTTCGACAACGTACCTCTTGCTTTCGATACCGCCAACATGAAGGCGATCGAAGCCGGTATCCAGGTATACAACAGAGCAAAGGGCAAGCCCATCGTAAACTCCGCCGACGCCGGCGACCGCATCGAGTATCTCGACCTCGCGGCAGCTAACGACGCTATCTGCGTGGCGCTCTGCTCAAAGGCAGGCATCCCCTCCGACAATGACGAGCGTATGTCCTACCTCATGGAGCTGCTTGAACGCGGCATGGGCCTCGGCATGGATCCGCTCGACATGTGGTTCGACCCCCTCTTCCTCGTTATCAAGGGAATGCAGGACAAGCAGATGGACGTTCTTGAGTTCATACGCATGATCACCGAGCAGGGTCTCAACTCCACCGGCGGACTTTCCAACAACTCCAACGGTATGCCCAAGCACATCCGTCCCATCATGGACAGCGCTATGGTAGCAATGGCTATGATGTGCGGCCTCACCTCCGCCATCGTCAACCCCTGCGACCTCAGGCTCATGGAGACCATCAAGTCCTGCGACATAATCAAGAACAACAACCTCTACGCAGACTCTTATCTTGAGATCTAAAATCCATTTGGAGGAACAGTAAAGTAATGAGTGCATTAACAGATCTTATTTATGCTGGCTCGAACGCAGTAGCCGGACTTACCGAAGGCGCTGTAAACGATGCCATAGCTAAAAACGGTGCGGAAACTCCGGTAGCTTTCCCCGATACCGCTTATTTCTTCCCCACCATCTACGCCGCTACAGGCGTTAAGGTAAAGACTCTGGGAGATCTTCCTGCATGCGTGGGCGTCCTCAAGAGCCTCATCACCAACCAGGACGACATAGGCCAGGCTCTCAACGCAGGTCTTGCAACAGCCGTAGGCGCTGAGATCATCGAAGGTCTCAAGTACGTCGGCGGAGCAAACCCCTACGAGAACGAGAGCGGAATAGGCTTCGTGCCCGACCCTGTCATCAGGTCCCTTGGCGTACCTCTCGTAACCGGCGACATCCCCGGCGTTGCTGTAGTTATCGGCAAAGCTGACGATCCCGCAGTTGTTGCGAAAGTCGTAAAGGATTACCAGAGCAAGGGTATCGTATCCTTCCTCATCGGCGACTGCATCGAACAGTGCGTCGAACAAGGAGTAAAGATGGGCCTTGAGCTCCGTGTCGTGCCCCTCGGCCACGACGTGACTTCCGTCATCCACGTAGTAACAGTCGCTGTCCGCGCAGCTCTCATCTTCGGCAACCTCGAACCGGGCAACCTCGCAGGACTCATCGACTACACAAAGAACAGAGTACCCGCATTCGTCAATACATTCGGGCCTCTCAACGAGGTAGTTGTATCCGCAGGCGCAGGAGCCATAGCTCTCGGCTTCCCCGTCGTTGTGGACCAGCCCATCGGCGACCTCCAGGTACCCGGTGCTCTCGAAGCGGTCACCGACTACGACCTCACAGTCAAGAGATCCCTCGAACTCAGGAACATCAAGATCAAGGCAGCTGCCGTCAAGGTTCCTGTCGCTTTCGCAGCGGCGTTCGAAGGCGAGATCATCCGCAAGGGCGACATGCAGGTCGAGATGTCCTCTCACGCAAGCCCCACCTGCGAGCTCGTAACTATGAGAGATATCGACAAAGTAGAAGATCACAAGATCACAGTCATAGGACCGGACTTCGACCAGGTAGAGCTTGGCGCTGAGCTGCCGCTTGCTACCTACGTGGAAGTTGCAGGCTCCAAGATGCAGAAGGACTTCGAGCCGGTAATCGAGAGAAAGATCCACGCATGGTTCAACTACCTCGAAGGCGTTATGCACACCGGCCAGAGGAACCTCATCAGGATCCGTATCAGCAAGGCAGCCTTCGAGAGCGGACTCCGCCTCAAGGATATGGCAGAAGTGCTCTACGCCATGATCATGGACGAATTCGGCAGCGTAGTAGACAAGTGCCAGGTCACCCTCGTGACTGACAAAGAAAAGGTAGAAAAGATCCTCGCAGAGGAAGCTATGCCCGCCTACAACGCGCGTGATGAAAGGCTCGAATCCATGTCCGACGAGAGCGTCGACACATTCTACACCTGCATACTCTGCCAGAGCTTCTCGCCCAGCCACTGCTGCGTGGTAACTCCGGAAAGACTCGGTCTGTGCGGCGCCGTTTCCTGGCTCGACGCAAAGGCCACCAACGAGCTCAATCCTACCGGACCGTGCCAGCCCATCAAGAAGATCGGCTGCACCGACGAGCGCACAGGCGCTTACACAGAAGTCAACAAGGTAGTCGGAGAAGCTACCCACGGCGCTGTTGAGCAGGTCACCCTGTACTCCCTCATCGAAGACCCGATGACCAGCTGCGGCTGCTTCGAGTGCATCTGCGGCATCATGCCGGAAGCTAACGGCGTCATCATCTGCAACCGTGAGTACGCAGGCATGACTCCTTCCGGAATGAGCTTCGGAGAGCTCGCTTCCATGACAGGCGGCGGAGTACAGACTCCGGGCTTCATGGGCCACGGCCGCCACTTCATCGCTTCCAAGAAGTTCATAAGCGCTGAAGGCGGTATCGAGCGTATCGTATGGATGCCCAAGGAACTGAAGGACGACGTTGCACCCAGGCTCAACAAGACAGCCAAGGAACTCTTCGGCATAGACAACTTCACAGACATGATCTGCGACGACACTATAGCCACCGACACAGAAGGCGTTATGGCCTTCCTGGAGGAAAAGGGACACCCGGCTCTGGGTATGGACCCGATAATGTAAGTTTTTTAGACAATGCCGGAGCGTGCCTTTGCGGTGCGCTTCGGCGTTTTTCTGTAATAACCACGGAGAAGACAAATGCCAAAGATCAGTTTCATCTCAGACAACACCACTACTTCCATAGAAGTTCAGAGCGGCACCGACGTGCTCTCAGCAGCAAGGCTTGCAAACGTTGCGATAGACGCGCCCTGCTCCGGAAACGGCTCATGCGGCAAGTGCAGGATAAGGATAGCCGAAGGTAACGTGGACAGTACAGAGACGCGCCATATAAACAAGGAAGATTTTGATACCGGATGGAGGCTCGCCTGCCTTTCCAAGGTCAGCGAAGACATAACCGTAGAAGTCCCCGATATCGCTGCAGCATACAAGAGCCGTATGAAGGTCGCCGACCTTTCGTCAGGAAAGGAAGTCGAGATCTTCACGCAGTGCCAGAACGACATAGAGAACGCGGGCCTCGCCTTCGGAAACGGAGCGCAGGTCCTTAAGATAAAACTCGAAGAACCAACTCTTGACGACACCATGCCCGATGACGAAAGGCTCTCAAGAGCCGCTGCCGCCGAGCTTAGCGTGTCCGATGTGGTCATCCCCTACTCTGTTCTTAAGACCCTTCCCGGAAAACTCAGGGACGCGCAGTTCGACCTCAGCCTCCTCGTGCAGAGAAGCGAAGACAGCGCTAAGATCCTTCGCGTAGCGCCGGCATCCGACGCAGTTCCCGCCTGCGGACTTGCCATAGACATAGGAACCACTTCCGTAACAGGAATACTCGCGGACCTTGAGAGCGGAAAGATACTCGCAAAAGCTTCCTCCGGAAACGGCCAGATACGCTACGGCGCGGACGTCATACACAGAATAGTTGAACAGGAAAAGCCCGGCGGGATAAAGATACTTCAGGATGCGGTGATAAAGGAAACGCTCATCCCGCTTATCCTCGCCATGGAAAAAGAAGCTAAGGTCCCTGCCGACGCTGTCATAAGCCTAACGATAGCCGGAAACAGCACCATGAACCACCTGTTCCTGGGAATAGACGCGGGTCCGTTAAGGCGCGAGCCCTACATCCCGGCCTTCTTCTCCTGCGATCCAGTACCTGCAGGCGAGCTTGGTCTTCCTGTAAATCCCAAGGCACCTGTTCACATCATGCCTAACATCGGAAGCTACGTAGGCGGCGACATCACAGCCGGCACCCTTGCAAGCATGGTCTGGGACAAGGACGAGATCAACCTCTTCATCGACCTTGGTACCAACGGCGAGCTGGTGCTTGGCAACAGGGATTTCCTGATGAGCTGCGCATGTTCCGCCGGTCCTGCGTTCGAAGGCGGAGACATTTCCTGCGGAATGCGCGCAACAGACGGAGCCGCGGAAGCCTGCACCATAGATAAGGACACCATGGAACCGAGCCTTAGCATAATAGGCGGCGGAGCCCTGATAGGTCTTTGCGGAAGCGGCCTTATCGACGTTATTTCCGAGCTTTTCCGCTGCGGCATCATCAACGCCAAGGGCAAGTTCGTTCGCGAAGGCAAACGCGTAAAGCACAACGAGCACGGCATGGGACGTTATGTCCTGGCAGTAAGAGACGATGGCCGCGAGGTCAGCATCTCCGAGACCGATATAGACAACTTCATACGCGCCAAGGGTTCCATATTCTCAGCAATCATGACCATGCTGCAGTCTCTCGACATGGACGTGAGCGTCATCGACAGCGTCTACGTTGCCGGCGGCATCGGAAGCGGCATAGACATGGACAACGCTGTGCGCATAGGCATGCTCCCGGATATAGAAAGAGAGCGCTTCCACTACATAGGAAACTCCTCGCTTGCCGGAGCCTACGCTGGTCTTACGAGCACTGCGGCGCGCGAAAAGATAAAGGAGCTCGCGCAGAGCATGACCTACCTGGAGCTTTCAGCTATTCCGGGATATATGGATTCATTCGTCGCGGCCTGCTTCCTGCCCCACACCGACGCTTCTCTGTTCCCCAGTGTGGAACAGAACTGATATACCATGCAAAAAGACGTACCAAACAACTACAGAGAAAACCCGCTCCGCTGGTATAAGGAAAAGCTGCAGGGGATGACCGCCGACGAAGTCGCGCTGCGCTGCGGCCTGGAAAAGGAAGGCGACTGCGTATTCGTTACCATTATGGGATGCAGGTACAGCGTGCAGATCCCGGACTTCGTATTCGAAAAGATTACGGAAGATAAACCAGACTTTCTTGCCGCACAGGGAACGCAGGTCCTGCTGCTCCACTTCCTTACGGAAAGTAATTTCGCTCCCGGGACTGGCAAATTCATATCGTTCCGCGAGTATCCCAGCGGTGAGCTTTATTACAAGGCTTTCGAGGGGCGCTGCCTTAAGCGGCTGGCCTTTTCCTACGGCACTAAGATACAGGCTTTCTGTGCAGACTGCGAAGCGCTCGGAGCCAGAAAGATAAGCGGCGGCGACGCAGCCTACGAGATAGAGTTCATGCCGGGTCTGTTCATACGTATGATAATATGGGGCCCTGACGAGGAGTTCCCGCCGTCAGCCCAGCTGCTTTTCTCCGATAACTTCCCCGTATCGCTATCTTCAGAAGGCGTAGCGGGCCTTGGAGACATACTTATAAGTGCTCTTAAGAACATCAATAAAAACAAGCCCCAGACCTGAAGTCCGGGGCTTTTCTTTTTGTATTTATAGCTGTTAACAGAATAATCATTTCTGTTTTAGAACAGCGATACGAGCTTTTTCCTCATCCAGACGAGTTTTACAAGCGAAGCGCCTTCTATCATTGCAAGCGTGTACTGCCTTGTTCCGTCTTCCCAGCGGCAGACGCCCTGCCCGTCCTCGTTGAGGTATACTGTGCACTCCGGATCGCTTGCAGGATAGTTTATCTGCTGCGTCCAGTCGTAGTGCATGCCGGAGATATCTCCCTCAAATCCTTTTTCGCAGAAGCGAAGATCGTATTTGAAGAAATCGGAATCGTCGAGCCTTATTCCGTAGATGACAGGATCTGCGTTGATGCAGTATGTCCTGGGATCCGTGCCGTCCAGCGCCTCAAAATCCACATCAGTACCGGCCGATCTGTTGAATTCCTCAAAGCTCAGCTCCCGCACGGGATTCGGCATGCCGCAGACCGGTTCTTCCTCGGGCTCGCTCAGTTCTTCCCTGAGGTTCTCCTTGAAAGCTATTGCGTCCTCTTCCTGCTGGACCTTGTATAATGCATATGCAACGCCGCCTAAGATCAGCAGCCTTATCAGTGTTTTACCCTTTTTCATATCATTCCCTCCCTTTTATCCACCGCTATTATACCACACTACGCCGTAATTACACAGCATGTTTATAATACATTTTTGGTTGCTTATCTACAGGGCCAGAAGCAGTATCAGAAGGACCAGTATCAACGCCCCTGCTCCGAAAATGTAGTACGGGACCGGCTGCGACACGATGCTCTCCCATGTGAGAGAAGCTTTCTGCTTGTACCACTCCTTAGAGCCCTTCTTTGCTGCGGCAACCTTAGATGTCTCTGCGGATGGACTGTTTTCTTCCGATCCCACCGTCTGGCTGCTTTCCTGCGTATCCGGTGCCTGCTGTTCCTCAAGTTCCTGAGTACCGGTGAACTCCTCGTCCGCGTCGAAGACTATGCCCTTTTCCCTTCTTACGACGTTTACCGTATACGTGCGCCGGCTTCCGTCTTCCGCTGTGACTGCGATCTTTACGCTGTTGTTTCCGACTTGAAGATCATTTCCGCCGCTGATGCTGACGGATGCCTTGCTGTGGTTTTTCTGGGCGTTTACGCGTACTGAAGTTACTCCGTAGTTTACTTCTGTGCTGTAGCTGGTGACAGAAGCCCTGAAGCGCGGAGATATTGTGCATCCGCTTACGGACAGCGACTTGAGCGTAGAATCATTGGAACGGTATACTACAGGCTCGCTGGATGCTGTGTCGACGTTAGTCTTTGCCGGCGGCTGGGTCTCAGAACTTGTCTGGGCTGGTGGCTGGGTACCTGTTGATCCGCTGGACGGGGGAGTCTGGGTGTTTCCAGGATCAGGCTGCGTGTTTCCGGGGTCCGGATCAGGGTCAGGCTGGGTCTGCGGAGCCGGATCATCGCCGGGTACTGCGGGAGTCTGAGGCTGCGGATTCTTGACCTCTTCCGGAGCGTAAGCGTCGAAGTACACCTGTCCTCTTGATGCCCTTGCGGCCTTGCTGGACTCGTCCTTGTTTGGAACGCCTCCGTACACCGCAAGCCAGCGGTCCGAAGCTTGCCTGATGGAAGTGGCGTTCATTATTTCATTCTTAAGGCCGGAGAAATACCCTGTATTCAGCTCCTGCATAACAAAGCCGAGCTGCGCCGTAAGGCTGCCCACAGATGCATCGATAGACTTTGCGTAATTCAGGAGTTTTTGTTTTCTGGAACCGCCCCACTGGTTGAGGCCGTAATAGGATCTGTCCGTTGCGAAATCCGTGTAGGTGCCGCTGTCCACGGCGTTTGTGTATTCTTCATCGGACATGCCGAAGACGCTGTTGGCAGTATTGTCCAGGTTGTTTGGCCTCAGGCCGCTTTCCATGTACATATTGCCCATGATGCCTGCGACACCGTAGGCATTACCAAGCCTGGCGTACAGGTAATCCCATATCGCCTTTGGCTGTGATGCAGTAGTCTGTTCGTGTGTGAGCGCGTAAGCCTCCTGCGGGACCAGCCCAATTAGCAGAAATAATGCAAGTACGCACAGTATGATCTTCTTCAATCCGTTGACCCTTTTTATCTGAAAAAACTAAGTTTGTATATTATACACTAAATGCAAAAAAATGTAAAGAGGGGCGGATATCCGCCCCTCAGGTCATAGTCTTATTCGCTTAAATGATTATTTACAGGCCGTTCTGTGCCTTGCAGGCCTTGATAACGTGCTTGCAGAGAACTGCTGTAGTTACGGAACCTACTCCGCCGGGAACCGGTGTGATGGCGCCTACTATTGGCTCAGCCTTGTCGTAGTCTACGTCGCCGCAGAGCTTGCCCTTGGCGTCGTTCCAGCTGATACCTACGTCGATGACGGTCTGGCCTTCGGACAGGTATTCGGGAGTCACGCTCTCCATCTGGCCGGAAGCAGCGATTACAACGTCCGCCTCCCTGGTGATGGAAGGAACGTCAACGGTCTTGGTGTGGCAGATGGTGACGGTAGCGTTGGCGTTCATGAGCATCATAGCTACCGGCCTTCCTATAACGAGGCTGCGGCCTATTACAGCGGCCTTCTTGCCCTTAAGATCTATGTTGTAGTACTTGAGGATCTCCATGGAAGCCTGCGCTGTGCACGGCGGGAATCCGAGGTCCTTGCCTGCGTAAACGCCAGCCTGGGAACCGGTGGTGCAGCCATCTATGTCCTTTTCGGGCTTGAGCATGTTGCGGGCCTTCTTCTCATCAAGGTGCTTGGGGAGCGGCAGGAACATGAGTATGCCGTTGACTGTAGGATCGTCGTTGACTTCCTGGAGCTTCTTGTCGAAGTCTTCCTGGGAAACGTCTGCCGGCATAGCGAATACTTCTACGTCTACGCCTGCTGCGGTGAGGGTCTTTGTTGCTCCTCTTTCGTATGCGAGGTCCGAATCCTTCTCGCCTACTCTAACTATACCAAGCTTGGGTGCTATGCCCTTTGCTCTGAGTTCTTCTGCTGCAGCCTTGCACTCGTCTTTTATAGCCTGTGCAACGACTTTACCGCTTAATACCTGTGCGCTCATCTTGTATCCTCCATTGATACTGCTTAAACTATGCTGCTCTGCAGCTGGTCCATAACATGTTTATTCTATCACAATGCGGCATATTAATCTACCAAAAAAACGGGCTGTAATTAGTGCCGGATGTAAATAAAACAGCTGTTATATCCAGAATACTCTGCCTTCTTTTCTGGGAGCAGCATTGGGAGCCTCACCGTCGGTGTATCCTAAGGCGCAGTGGCCTACGCCTATCCATTCGCCTTCTATACCGAGGTCTTTGAGGAGCTGTTTGAATTCCAGCTGTTCGAACTCTTCCTTAGCCCGGTGTATCCATATGCTGCCCAGGCCGAGCGAGTGCGCCGCGAGCATCATGTTGCCTATAACAAGACTGCCGTCGCAGACATTTGTGATGCGGTCCTTTGCAGCAATTACAGCCATTATGACCGGCGCTCCGTAGAAGGGATCCGCGCCTTCAGGAAAGCCCCCTGCCTTGCGGTTGGCCTCAACAAAGCGCGCCCTTACAGTCGGGTCAGTTACTATTATAGTCTTGCAGTCCTGCATGCCTCTTCCGCTCGCCGCCCAAAGGCCTGCCTGCGCTATGAGCTCAAGATCCTCTTTCTTCGGCATTTCGGGTCTGTATCTCCTTATGCTGCGGCGTTCTTCCATGGCTCTGATAACGTCATTCATCTTCTTTCCTCCCTGTGATATATATTCTCTTTTCGTCCGCGTGTCTTAGTATTTCAGGGTCATTGAGAGTTTTTTCAAGCATTTCCCTGATATACCCTTTGTAGTATATCTCCGGCTTTTCAGAGCCTTTCAGCATGGTGTAGCCCACAACGCCGCGGTACATGTAGTCGTCAGCTGTCACGCAGTAGGGCCTGCCGTCATCCAAAGGCTCGCCGTTCACTGTGATTTTCAGCATATCGCTCATATCCGGGGCTTTGTCCGGTCTGTATTCCACCCTTACGTTGTGGCTTACGGAAAGCGATCCGAGGACCGAAAAGCGCGAGCCGGGGCCTTTTCCCTCCTGGCTTATGAACTCCCTGTCGAAGGACGCAAGAAGTGCCTTTCTGATGTCGCGCCCCCTCCACCAGACCGTGGTCGGGTTGAGTATCGAAGGCGAGGTCTTAAGAAGGAACATGCGCGAGATATCGCCGGAAAAACCATTTTCTATGATGCCGTTATTTATTATGGCGAAG
>JAEEGL011214537.1_pt1 | contig 15659 bp, 12 predicted proteins | sample 9134231 | NCBI WGS metagenome assembly JAEEGL01 (sample SAMN16246548, study PRJNA631951) | gut metagenome | biome: gut microbiome; feature: rumen; material: fiber-attached | host: Bos | place: Iran: Karaj | collected 2018-10
ACCTATAATAATAAACGGCGACCAGAAATAAGGATGTGCAAATTTACCATCCGAAATCATTTTGAGTTTGGCGTTGTGGAGTTTGTCGGTAAAGGTAAATTGGTCTTTCTTGCTGTTTTTGAGCATGTTGGTGTAAAAATTTGTCATCAAAACCGATGTTGATGCGTCGGATACTTGCCACAGCGAGCAGACGATGTTTTTAGCGCCGGCGTAAATAAGCGAACGTCCAAGACCAATCACACCTTCGCCTTGCGAAATCTTGCCCAGACCAGTCTCGCAGGCTGACATCACCACCAGGTCGGCATCAAGACGGAGATTGTAAATTTCACCGTTGTAGAGCATTCCGTCGTCGGTAGTTCCCTCTTTTTGCGAAAGCATAAGTCCGCTAAGTTCAGGATGTTCGCTATTGACAGTGCCGTGAGTGGCAATGTGGATAATGTTGTAGTTTCTCAGGTCGGTAGATTTGATGGCAGTTTCCGAAGCATCTTTGCGCAGAAGGTATTCAGCGTGCATTTTTTCTGAGTTGATTTTGTCGGATATTGCCTGCACCTCGGTAACGGTTTCGGGGATTGCCCTTACCTGTTCGCCCTTAAATGTGCACGGGTTTTCGGCGTCGAATGCGGGCGCAATACCAAGCCAATTGATGTTGAGATTGGTGCGAGGCTGTGTCATACGACGAAGAGCAAGAAACGACGAATAGTTGTAGTTGATTTGATATTTTTTTATCAAGAATGGGAATTGTCCAAAGTGAGCACCAAGTTTTTCGCATGATTCAGTAAGCAAAGCTTCAAAAGGTATTACAAATAGACTTCCATCGGGAATTATGGTAATGCGGTTGATGCCAGCAGGAATATTTTGCGGGAAAATGTCGGTATAGAATGTATATGCAAGGTCTTTGTATTTTTCGATATTTTCGGCAGAGTATTGAGTTATATTTTTAACAATGGCAGCAGTGGTGGCTGCAAGTTGGTTTTGGCTTTCCCAATAGTTAGAAATGGTGCAGGTGGTTTTAGTAACAGCTATGCAATAGAGCTCGTAACGACCGGTAAAATAGCTGATAAGCATTTCGTTGTTACCCAAATTCTGTTGTATTTCGTACAGAGATGGAATCTTTTGCGAAAATTTTGCTGCATAGTGTTCGGGATATTCTTTTTCAAAGCGTGCGATAAGTTCATTGTATTTTTTTGTGACTTCAAAAAGCTGGTTTTTAAGAAAAGAAGTAGACTTGTGGTTTTCCTCTTCGGCAATTAGTTTTTTGAAATATGATATCTTGTCGGAGAGGTTTTTCTCCTCGGCTATTAGTTCGTCTGGGATGTCGGAAAATTCGGTTGCGCCAGTCTGCGCCAGGGCTTCGAGCAGTGTGGCAGCCTTGCTCTTTTCTGAAAACATAAAAGCAGCTGCGCAGTTTGCCATATCATATGGTGAGGATTCGTGTATTTTATTTGCGGCATAAAGACCCGTTTCAAATACTTCTTTAGAAATTGCGCTCAGCGACATACGGTCGTTTTCAGATGAGATGGTTTTTCTTACTTCGTCGATAATGTCGGCAGTGCGTTTAACACCTTCAACCACGTTTGGCAAGAGTTCTTTGTTTTTGGTGCTGTCGTAGAGCTGCACAGTGGCTCGCACTTTGTTTTTGAGAGCGTCAATTAGTTTGATTCCGTTTTGGTATTTGGTAAAATTAGGGTTTTTAAAAATGTCGGTGCTGTCAAATGTGTAGTGGTCGATGTTGCACATAATGCTTTTTTGGTAGTTGATTACGGCGTTAGTGTAGTCGCCCATATTCATATAGGCAGAGCCGAGGTTTAGATAAGGCTCAATGAGTTTTACGTTTCGGGGTCCGTGCGTTTTGGAGATAATATCAATAGTTTTTTGAAAGTTTTCGGCAGCTTCGGTGTTTTTTCCCTGATGCATATTTACAATACCTATATTATTGCAAATGAGAGCGTAATCGATAGAGCTTGGACCGTAAGTTTCGTTAAATACTGTCATAGCACGCTTGAAAAATTTTAGAGCGTTGTCATCGTTTTCATTGGCTTCATGAATGAGAGCAATAGCGTTGTAGATGTTTCCTAGGTCGGGATGCTTGTTGCCGTAATACTTTGAAAGAATGTCACCTGATTTGATGTAGGCTTTTAGTGCGCTGTCAAGCTCTTTGTTTTGATGCATCAGTATAGCCTGATAGTAATAGTCTTTGTAAAGTTGCACAGCATTAGCACCGTAAAGTTTTGATTTGCTGTCGATTGCTTTGGAGATATAGGCATCGGCGTTTTCGAGTTCGCCCTTAGAAATGTAGTTGGCACCTATACCCGAGTAAATGTCGCCGAGAAAATGAGTATTTTGCTGTGTTTTTTCCACAATATTCAAAGCTGAATTGTAGTATTCGTCAGACTTTTCTAAGTTTCCCTTGGCGTTTTCAAACTGTCCTAGCGACAGGTAAATTTCGATTAAGTTTGTGGATGTTTCTCCATCAAGCTGCAAGAATGTGTTTTTGGCCTTTTCAAAATGCACCATCGCTGAGTCGGAGTTGCCGGTGAAAGCCTCTATAGAAGCCAAGTTTCGGGTGGCGTTGGCTGTTTTACGGTTTGCCTCTCCGTATTTTTTTAGGTAGATTTGGTATGTTTTGTTGAAGTATTCTGTGGCTTCTGGCATTTTGCGGGTGCTGGAGTAGATTTGTGCCTGAATGTTGTAAAGCTCTGCCACAAGGTCTTCGTTGGGTGGATTTAGAGATTCCGCGCCTTCTATTGTGGAGGTTATGATTTTTTGGGCGTTGGCAAAATCGTTTTTGTACATATATGCCGATGCCAACGCGTGTTGTGCGGTGAGAAAGTTGGATGTGTTGTCGATTTGCTTGAAAATTTCCGACGACTTTTGAAACAAATCTATCGCCTGGTCAAATTGCGATTGCCCAAGTGCCGTATTACCTTGGTTGTAATAATTTACCGCATCGTTGTATGTTTGCGAAAATACTGTTGTACAGCTTATTGCTAATGCAATTACTATTGTTGTTAATCTTTTCATAGTTTGCTCTTTTTTTTTGACCTTAAATATAGTCAATTTTTTTTAATTCTTTTCGTTTAACTTAGTAACTTTGTAAAAAGTTTTTGATTATTCTATCTTTTAAAAATAATTTAATATAGACTATGCGCTACACCTTAATATTATTATCTCTTCAGCTTGGATTGAATTTAACTGCTCAAACTTTAGAAATACCTGAAATAGAGAGCGTAAGTGTAGATACTACTACCGGACGTCCCGTGATTAAGTGGAAAATTTCAGATCCGTCGCTTGTAGACGGCTATGTGGTGAAGCGGCTTATTTACGATGGTGTGGGTGTAATGCCCGACACATATAATAATGTGGCTGTTATCAACGACCCTTCTGTAAATGAATGGGTGGATAATTCTACCGATTATTCCACTTTTGCCGACCCTGCCTCGCGCAAAGAGTATTATCGGGTGGCTGCTTTTGTGGAAAACAATTCTCAAAAAACATATAGCCTTATGAGCGAGGCTGTGTCTACAACTATGGTGGTTGCAGAATACGACCGCTGTGCCAATACTTATACTTTTAATTGGACTGATATCGAAGGTGTGGATGTAGATTATTGTTATGTGCGATCAGGCGAGGGTGGGATAGGAGAGAGGATAGTTGTGATACAAAACGACACAACTACTCAGTTTTCGTTTCCTACACATCTGGAAGAGAGAAAGTTTGCGGTAGAATTTGTGCTTAAAAATGGACTTTCGGTTTATTCTCCGATAGTTACTGTAGTGGCTGCAAATATAAAAGTGCCTGATGAAATGTCGGTGGTTTCAGTTTCTGCCAATAACAGCAATCAGCTTGATATTACGGTAAATGTTTCTGCGTCGGCTGATATAACCAAAACATATTTAATGCGCACTTTGTTGGGTGATTCTACCGATTCGCAAGTTTTTAAGCTTCCTGTATCCACCAATGGTGAAATGGTTTTTGTAGATACTGTTGCCAATCCTGCTTTGCATTACAACTATAGGGTGATGGTGTATGGCGAATGCGATTCGCCTGTAGCTTTTTCGTCCGGTGCACACAATGTGGTGCTTGAAGTTTCAGGTGGAGAGGGTAACTCTAATTTGCTTTCGTGGAACAGTCAGAACGTTTTCCTAAACGGCAATGTTAAATCCACAACAGTTTACCGTGTAGATGACGATGGTACTAAAACTCTGATTGATAATGTTTCTGGCTTTTATTCCTCTTATTCTGTCACATTGTCGAATATCATAGCTAACAACACCAACTATTCAGGCAAATTTTGCTATCAAGTGGCTTGTGAGGAGGATTTGGCATCAAATTCTCACTCTGTGTTTTCAAACGTAGTATGCATCCACCGCGACCCTATGGTATTTGTTCCTAATGCTATTAATCCCAACGACGACAATATCGACAACCGTTATTTCCGTCCACGAGCCGATTTTATGAGTGATTACAAAATGTATGTATACAATAAACGCGGTGAACAAATATTTGCCACAACCAATCCCGATGAGGGTTGGGACGGTCGCAACCGTAGTGGCAAACTTTATCCGCCCGACGCTTATCTGTATGTGATTTCTTATCGTTCCGCTGATGGCGAACGCCTACAAAAAACTGGTTTTGTAAATTTGATTTACGAGTATTAACGTACTTTTTTGTTTGTACGTTAGTTTTTCTGGTATACGATTTTGATGTTTTTGGTAACGGATTTTTCACCTTTTTTATCTAAAAAACCTCGTTCGTGTCTTAAAATGTAGGTTACATTTCCATCGTAGGTATATGTGGCATCAAAATCAGGATTGGTAGTTGTGCCGTTTGAAAGAGATTCGTTAATGGGTCGTTTGTATTCGTCGTAGGTGCATTTTTGTTCCATGCCCATAATATTAGAGTATACAAGTTTGTCTAAGTTTTCGTCCAAATATTTTACCTTAATGCCAAATATCTCTTTTGTAAAATTCTTGTAATCATATGTGAAACCATCACCTGATAGCAATCGCCATTTGTCATCATATTGGTATTTAGATGTATGAACTAATTGTCCATCTTGGTAATTGTATCTGGTTTTGATGCTGTCGTTGGGATAGTAATCATATTCTTCCCAGGTGTTGTCTTTTTGTGGGTCTCTGTGCAAATCTTTTGTAGATTTCAATTTTTTAAAATTATCGTCGTAATACACTTCTTCTTTGCCTCTTAAAAAGAAATCACTTGTGTCAATTCTAATTGAGTCGTGATATCTTTCAAAAAGCGTTGTTTTAGTTTTCCCATTGTAAACGTATTTTTCGATATTGGTCCACCCAGGTTGAAAATTATTGTATTGTTCGATACACAAACCTTGGTCATTATATTTTTTAATTAGATGAGATTTTATTTCTCCTGAAAACACCGCTTGCCAAAAACAGAGAGAATGAGAGCCAAAAGCGTAATCGAATGAACGGAAAACAGTTCTTTCTACGAGTTCTTTTTTTGAATTGTATTTTTCTTCTATAACTTTTTCTCTTTCTCCTGATTCTGTGATATACACACACTTGGTTTGGTTGTCTTCCCAAACAAATTCGTAAGTTTTGGCATTAGCACTGTCGTTTTCAAAATATACTACTTTGGCTAGACTATCTCCATCATAAGTGTAGTATGAATGTTCTTGACTAATAATGGTGTCATTATTAAAAAATTCCACAGATTCCAGATGTTCTTCCAATGGTTTGGTGTAGTCGACATTGGGTTTGTTTTGGCAACTTATGGCTAATGGTATAGCCAATAAAGTAATGGTTATTATTTTCATTATAGTATTACGTTGTGAATTATCAATCTTGAGATTCTATTATTTCTTTGATTTCGTCACTTGAGATGAGGCATTGAATAATGTCTTGGCTTTTGTTTCCAGTATAAACCATCCCCAACCCTTTTTTGTCTTGTACCATGTAGTCAATCATCATTTTGGTGGAGGGTGATGATATTAACACGTTAATTACTAGTTTTTTATATTCAGGATTATTTAGCATCGCTTTACTTCTTGCCATGTTTGCTTTATTTTCATCTATTGTATAATACATCATTATATATTCGTCGGTTAGCTTAATATCTGTTTCGGTCATTCCGTATCCTGTATCAAGAGGGAGAACCGCACGCTCGTTTTCTACCATTTTTTCAAGCATACTATGTGCTGGTAATTGTTGTCCCAAAGCGGCAATTACTTCTTCGGGTGTAATTACCACATCTATGGTTGTAGATTCGTCACCGTTATTAATATATGTGTATTTTATGCCAATTTGATGTTTTTTAAAATAATTGTATGCAATGTTTGTTTTTTGTGTGGATAGAAATGCTAATAGGAGTTCTTTTTGGTTTTGTGGATTCTCTTTTAACCGTTGAAATGCTGTTGAATCGTTTTCTTGTGGTATTATGTTGGAATAATAGTGCATATATTGGTCTTCCAATTTTACTTTGGTGATAAATATCCCTTTACTAACTTCTATAGGGCATTTTGAATTATAGTTTTTGATTTCCGATTGAATTATTTCCAAATCATTGTCTTGTGCCATGATAATATTTGTGGAAGTCATCAATATGATGACAACGGCAACTAATTGTTTTATTGCTTTTTTCATAGTGGATAATACTTAATAGATTGCAAATTTATTTATAATATAAGTCTATTAAGAATCTGATATGTTAATAAATGTTAAAATTTTAAAAAAACCGAATAAAAATTTGGAGATATGATTTATTCTGCCTTATCTTTGCGGTGTACTAATACATTAATACACTATGATAGTAATCGACAAAATACAATTCAGTTATGGTAAACACGAAGTGTTTGATAATCTGAGCCTTACATTCAAAGAAGGTACAATCTACGGTCTGCTCGGATTAAACGGAGCAGGAAAATCCACTCTATTATATTTAATGAGCGGGCTTCTTTTTCCGCAGAAAGGTAAAATTGAGTTCAACGGTTACGATATGACCAAGCGCAATCCCAACGCTCTTGCCGACCTTTTTTTGGTGCCGGAGGAGTTCGATCTGCCAAAAATTACTCTTGAAAAATATGTGAAACTCAATGCGCCGTTCTATCCAAAATTCAGCCGCGAAACTCTCGACAAATGCCTCCACGGTTTTAATATGGATTCCAACATCCTGTTAGACAAACTTTCGATGGGTCAGAAGAAAAAGGCGTTTATGTGTTTTGCTCTTGCCGCCAATACATCACTGTTGATTATGGACGAACCCACCAACGGTCTCGACATTCCGTCGAAAAGCCAATTCCGCCAAGTGGTTTCATCTTGTATGGACGACAACCGCACCATCATCATCTCCACCCATCAAGTGGCTGACGTGCAAAACCTTATCGACCACATCACAATTATCGATGGCAAAAAATGCTTGTTTGACCGCAGCGTGATGGAAATTGAGCAGAAACTCTCGTTTACAAACTCTGCTACTGAAAATGCTATTTATACTCAGGACAACCTCGGAGGCAAAGCCTCTGTATGCAAGCGTCTTGCCGACGACCCCGAAACTCCAATGAGTATCGAAATGCTTTTCAATGCTGTTTTGATTCAGAGAGATAAAATCAACGAAGTTTTTAATAGTTAAAACACTATACACTATGAACACAGTATTTAATTTCAAAAGGTTTTGGATGCATCTCAAACGAGATTTCATCCTCAATACCAAGCAGTACGTTGCTCCGTCGGGTGCAATGGTTGTGGTGTTGCTGTTTTATCTGTGGTCTATTTTTCAGCATTATTCGATGAGCGGCGCACTATTTGGTTTGATAATGATTGGCGGTGCAATGATGGTGCTTGCTCAAACGTCAATGATTTCTAATTCGTTTCAAATCAAGACTATATGCACCGATTATCTCACCAATCCTGCTTCAATGTTCGAAAAGTACTTAACTAAAATTATCAAGCATTTTGTGCTGCCGATGATTGTTTATGTTATCGTATTTAAGATTACCCTTTCATTTCAAGAGTTTGAATATTTTTTTGCACCTGTGATTATAACGGTGGTGTTTCTCTGCGGAATATTCCTATTTTGGGGTGCAGTGCTGAGGAGGTTTGCAATGGCGGTTGTTATTTTTCTTATTACAACAGTGCTTTTGCTGTTGAGATATTTGTCTGAATTTTTCCTTGATTCTATAAACTTTATGTGGCTCGATCCTATAAGGGTTTATTTTCAGGCGGGAAATTTTACAGGGGGCGGTTTTACAAACGGCGAATTCACCGTTTTATTCGCCATTTTGGCATCGCTATTTTTTGTGTTCAATGCTGTGGTATCATTTTTTATTTACCGAAGCAAAGAACTTAATATCAAACAATTTAATTGGTAAACGCTATGGAAAAATTTAGTTTCAAAAGATTTTGGAATATTATTAAATATGAATTATTACTATTCCATCATTCATATTTGGTATGGTATGTATTCCTATGTGTTATCTTTGGATTAATCATCATTTGTGGATATTTGTTAAAGGTACCTATACTTGTGAGTTTAATTTCATTTGTTCCTTGGTTTACTTTTTATAATTTATCCTTGTATCGGCAGGGTGTATCCTTTCCAAAATCATACTTTCCAAAATCATTTGATAAAGGCAAAGTACTGAATTTCTTGCTTTTCCCAGGAACTATTTACGAAAAGTTTTTTGCAAAACTTTTGTTATTTTTTGTTATTCCGTTCCTTTTTAGTGCAGCAATTATCAGCCTTTGTCCATTATCCCCTGACGATTTGATAATTAATGACACATTATCTCCTTTGGCAATTAAATGGAAAATTTGTGGTCGTCTGTTTTTGTTCTCCCTTTTTATAGGTAGTCTTGCTATGTTGGGTGGCCATTTGGGAATAATAAAAGAAAGAGTATTGGCTATTTTACCATATTTTGCCATAATTATTAGTTCAATGACTATCTCCACGCCAATATGGTTTCATAATATAAGCGGAGTTGTAAATACTTCTAATCGTGAATTTCCAACATTATCAGAATGGGTTTTTGTAGCCATAACGCTTGTAATAGCAATATCAGTATCGTTGTATAAACGTAAATCTTTAACCATTAACTCTTAACCGCTATGGAAAAATTTAATTTCAAAAGATTTTGGAAGGTATTCAAGCGCGATTCGTACAATATGGTTTCAATATTTGCAATTATAGGTGCAGTGTTTGGAATATATTTAAATTTTTCGCTGGGTCTCACTTTCTTCCAATTCCTGTCGCGTCTCGACGGCAATGAGGTGCAGTTCGGAGTTTTTGAACCACGAGAGCAAATGCCATTTTTAATGACGCTATTTTTCAGTGGACCTCCCTTCGTTGCGTTTCTGTTACTGATAATTACAAGTTTGATGTTTAATTTTGCAGCCAATAAGCGGACGTTGATTCCTGAAATAATGATGCCTGCCACTGTTAAAGAAAAATTCCTCTCCAAGATGCTGATTTTTTGGGCGATACCCGCTATTGTTGCGTATTTTTTCACTCATATTTCACATTACACTATATCGCATTTTGAACAAATTGGTGCTAATGGCGAAACAATTCCAATGGTAACTATCAATGGTATTTTAACAACCACCGAATCTTCTCTCCCCTCATTTACAGAGATTAACGGATGGTTATACTGCCTATATCTCTGCTTGTCGGGTGTTTTGATTATTGCTGGTTCTTTTTTCCGCAAAAAAACTATGTTGAAAACACTCGCTGTGATTTCGGGATTGATTGTTTTGATGTTGGTTGTTTTGGCGATAACGTCTAACAATCAGCAGTATATTGACCTCTCTGACTACAACTGTTTTCCATTAGACTTTATCCGTTGGATTCGTCAAACCTCGTTTAGAGTTTTGGCTTTTCAATTGTTGTTTGGATGGTTTGTGGTGGCTGTTTGTGCCTATTTTGCATATCGAAGATATGCCCGTTTCACCTTAAAATGATAATATTATGGATTTCAAAGAAAATAAACCAATATATCTTCAAATTGTGGATAAAATTTGTGGTGACATTGTTTCGGGAGTCTATCAACCTGAAACTCGTATTCCGTCGGTGCGCGAATATGCTGCCAATCTTGAAGTTAACGCTAATACAGTGGTGCGCTCGTTTGATTTTTTACAAAACAAAGGCATCATTTACAACAAGCGCGGACTTGGATATTTTGTGGTGGAAGGTGCACCTGGCATAATTCTTGAAATGCGCCGCGAAATATTTATGAAAGAGCAACTTAATGAGTTTTTCAACGAAATTGATATGCTCAATATTTCTATCAACGAAATTGTGGATCTATATAACAAACGTAATAAGTAAATAATTATGAAAAAGATATTATATTTATTGATAGTTGCAGCAATGTTTACTGCCTGCACACCATACGGTAGCCAGATACCTGACTCACTAATTGGCAATTATCTCAATTTTTCAAACGGTAAATGGGAGTGCGGTCTTTACGAAGAATTTGCCATTTATCAAAACGATTTTTGGGATTATGAATCTATCTCTGATTCTGAGATAGTGCTTTCAAAGAAATCGGGCGCAAAAGCCGTGCTCATAATCGACAATACATCAACCGATTATCGCGAAATTGATGGCAACCGATACAATGCCCTCGCTATCAACGGCACACAAGTGATTAAATCTGATTTGAATTTAGAATTTTCGCCTCAAGAAATATTGTCTTCATATCAGCAGTTTAGCGGTATCGAAAAAGATACATCCTCTTTTAAAAAGCATAAATACGCTATGGATACCGCTGTGGTTAGAGTGTATATTCGCAATTTGGCGCAAGGTGCAAGAGCGTTTTTTAAACGTTCGGTAGGCAGATTTAACCAAATTGAAGTATTCAACTATTTGGAGGCTCGGAGAGTTAGCGGATTTCCCATCGACAGTACTGACCATTTCGGCTACCGTTACGAAATCAAAATTCCTGTTACCGGTGTTTCGGAACTTACTATGTACGAATTGTTTACCGATGGCGTAATTGATTATAACAGTGGTGGAAAAACATTTATGAATTATATTGTGGAACCCGGCGACACTCTGATGTTTTATTATTTGGAATCGGGAAAATTGTTTACTCGTTCTCAGACGGATATTGCTTGCGAAACTTATTGTATGGGTGGTAATTATAGATTTAATTCTGAAAAAAACGCCACTATCGGTTTGCAGGTATTGTCTGATTCTACCAAAATTTTTAACGCCATAAATAGTTGCAAAGTGCCTATTTCTGATAAGTTTTTGAATATACAACACCTTAAATTAAAATATAATCTTTTGCGCCAAAAAATGGATTCCAATTCTCTGCAATCTATTTTTCCGATAAGCGAAGATGAGGTTTTCTCTTCGATAAGTGTTTATGAATTTTTGCTCGATTATATTAGAAAATACGCTGAAAATATAGAGTCTACACCCGAAAATCTCTCTCAACATCCCGATTGGATTATTGCCGAAGTAGACAACAACCACAATCGAAACATCCTTATCAATCCTGAGTTTATCAAGAATTTAGGATTCAGTGACGATTTTGTAGAGTTTTTCCGCCTAAGTCACGCCGTTCAGTTTTTCGACGATTTTTCGCCAAGTAGCAACGACCTCCAAGATTACGAATTAGAATCCATTATGCAGCATATCCAACAGAGTGATTATAAGGCATATTTGGAAGAAAAAATGAAGTCTAAAAAAAGATGAACATTAATATAACAGGTTTTAATGTATTAATTTAACATTCTTTAACGGTTGAAACTGTAACATTTCGCCAACATTTATGTCAAATGTGTGCATTAACATTTTGCATTAAATTAAAACAATGATACATTTAGAAAACATCAACAAAACCTACTACGGTGCGCAGCCGCTGCACGTGTTGAAGGGTATCAGCCTCGATGTTAATGAGGGTGAGTTTGTGTCGATTATGGGTGCGTCGGGTTCGGGCAAATCTACTTTGCTTAATATCTTGGGCATTCTTGATAATTACGACTCAGGACTTTACACCCTCGCAGGCGTTCCCATCAAAGACCTCAGCGAAACCAAGGCGGCTGAATACCGAAACAAAATGATTGGATTTATTTTTCAGTCGTTTAACCTGATTGGCTTTAAAACCGCCGTCGAAAATGTGGAACTTCCGCTTTATTATCAAGGTGTTAGCCGCAAAAAACGTCACAACCTTGCGATGGAATATCTCGACCGTTTGGGCATTAAAGATTGGTGGCATCATTATCCCAACGAACTTTCGGGCGGACAGCGTCAGCGTGTGGCCATTGCCCGCGCTCTTATCACCAAGCCACAGATTATCCTTGCCGACGAACCCACAGGAGCACTCGACTCAAAAACTTCGGTAGAGGTAATGCAGTTGCTCAAAAGTCTCAACCAAGACCAAGGTATGACCATTGTGGTGGTAACGCACGAAAGCGGTGTGGCAAACGAAACCAACAAAATTATCCACATCAAGGACGGAATCATCGGCAATATTGAGGAAAACCTCGACCACAACGCCTCGCCGTTCGGCATAAACGGAATGATGAAATGAGAGATATTTTTACCGAAATATGGGCTACGGCGCGAAACAACAAATTGCGCACTGTGCTTACGGGTTTTGCTGTGGCTTGGGGTATTTTTATGTTGATAACGCTTTTGGGCGCAGGCAACGGACTCATTCACGGCATTACGCAACAGAGCGAAGGACGTTTGGCCAATTCTATGGTTGTATATGGCGGCACCACATCGATTCCTTACAACGGATTAAAAGAAGGTAGATATATCCGCGTAAAAAACAGCGACATAAACATCACTGCCACCGAGTTTCCGGGCGTTATCGACGATGTGGGCGCAATGCTCTATCAGGGCAATATCACCATTAGCAACGGTGCCAACTATATTTCTACATACATCGCCGGCGTGGGCAGCAACCACAATAAAATCAATAAGATAGAAATGCTTTTGGGTAGATATATCAACCAAATTGATATAGACCAACGTCGCAAAGTATTGGTAATAAGCAACAAACAGGCAGAGGAACTTAATCCCAAAAATTGGCGCGATATGCTTGGAAAATATGTAAAGGTAAATTCGTTTGCGTTTCGCGTGGTGGGCATTTTTAAAGATGAGGAAAATGGTCGCGCCGATGCTTTTTCGTCGTATACCACTATTCAAACCATCTTTAACCGTGGCGACGATGCCGGACGTATCGAGTTTACTTTTCACGGGTTGCCCGATGAAGCAAGCAACGAGGCGTTTGAAAATCTTTACCGTACACGTCTCAACGTCAACCATCAAGCCGCTCCCGAAGACCAAAGTTCGTTTTGGCTCTGGAATCGTTTTACCCAAAATCTTCAAATGCAAGACGGTATGGCTATTATTCGTACATTTCTTTGGGTGGTGGGACTTTTTACCCTTCTCAGCGGCATTGTGGGCGTGGGCAATATTATGCTAATAACTGTAAAAGAGCGCACTCGCGAATTTGGTATCCGCAAGGCTATCGGCGCAAAACCGTGGTCGATTCTTAAAATGATAATTATTGAAAGTGTGATAATTACAACGTTATTTGGATACATAGGAATGTTTCTCGGCGTGGTGGCTACCGAAATAATGGACCGTCAGTTTGGACATTCGGAATTTGATATGGGTTGGGGCAGCGAATCTATTTTTGTGAATCCCACGGTTGACATTTCCACCTGCATCGAAGCCACTCTTGTACTTGTAATTGCCGGCACTATTGCTGGGCTTATCCCCTCAATCAAAGCGGCTCGTATACGACCTATTAATGCTTTAAATGGATAAAACAATAAAAAAATGATAGAACTTGATTCATTAACAAGAAACAAAACAAGGACATTCCTTACCGGTTTCGGAGTATTTTGGGGTGTGTTTATGCTTGTGGCATTGCTTGGCGGAGGTCAGGGAATGAAAGACCTGTTAAACGGCAATTTTGCAGGTTTTGCCACCAATTCGGCAATGTTGTTTTCGAGCAACACTTCAAAACCATTCAAAGGATTTCGCAAAGGACGTCGTTGGAGTTTGGAACTTACTGATATTAACCGCATTAAAAGCGGCGTAAACGAATTAGACGTGGTAACGCCTATGCTATTTGCAAGTGGTGGCAATGCCCTTTACAACGACCGCAAATCAGAGGTGGGCATTACTGGCAATAGTCCCGACTACCGCTTTATCAACGAGCCTAAAATGCGTTTTGGACGATATATCAACGAGGTGGATATTATTCAAAAACGTAAAGTTTGCGTAATAGGCAAACGCACATATCAAGACCTTTTCCCCGACGGCAATGATCCATGCGGCAAACGTATCGAAGTTAACGGTATTCATTATCAGATAGTTGGCGTAGATTGGAATGTTTCGGGCGGAATATCGTTTGGTAGTTCGCCGGGTACAAATATGATAGTGCCCATTACAGTAATGCAACAGATTACTCACCGAGGCAATCGCATTGATATGATTGCAGTTACGTGCAAAAAAGGCATTGTAATGAGCGACATTATACCCAAAATGCGCGAAACCTTAGCACGTGCTCATGCTTTCGACCCTACTGATAATCAAGCACTTGAAGTAATGAACACCGAAGTGCTTTTTCAAATGATAGAAAGTATGTTTAAAGGTGTTAGCGTGCTGATAATAATGGTGGGCATAGGAACGCTTTTGGCTGGTGCAATTGGCGTTAGCAACATTATGATGGTAACGGTAAAAGAGCGCACCACCGAAATAGGAATCCGCCGCGCCATTGGTGCCACGCCACGAGTAATTCTTATGCAGATAATTGGCGAAAGCATTGTGCTAACGTTGATTGCGGGTATGAGCGGGATTATTTTTGCCGTGCTTATTTTGCAAGGAATGGAAAGTATGCCAATGGACGACCCTGCGCATTTTCAAGTGGGCTTTTGGACGGCAGTGGCTGTTGCCTTCGGCGTTTGCGTGGTGGGTGTTTTGGCTGGCCTTGCACCATCTTTAAGAGCCATGGCTATAAAACCCGTTGACGCTATGCGTGAAGAATAAAAATTAGTAGTTAAATCATAAAACAATATAAAGATGAAAAAAGTAATAATCTTATCAATTTTGGCGATAATATTCATAGGAACATTTGTGTTTCTTTGGAGTAAATCGCAACCCGAAGTTATTGAATATGAGGAAGTACATCCAACTTTCGGAACGGTTAGCAATTCAACAATCGTTACCGGAAAAATTGAACCTCGCAACGAGGTGAATGTTAAACCGCAAATTTCAGGTATAATTACCGAAATACTCAAAGACCCCGGTCAGAAGGTTGCCAAAGGCGATGTTTTGGCAAAAATAACTGTGATTCCCGATATGGGTCAGTTGTCGAGTGCCGAAAGCCGTCTGCGTCTTGCCGAAATCAATCTTAAACAAGTAGAAACCGACTTTAAACGCGACGAAAATCTTTATAATCAGAAACTTATTTCTGCCAACGATTATGAAAAATCTTCACAAGCCTTAAAACAGGCTCGCGAAGAAAAATCTGCCGCCGAAGATGCTTTGCAGGTAGTTAAGGAGGGTTTTTCTAAGTCGAATGCAAGTGCGTCGAGCACATTAATTCGTTCCACAATTGCGGGTGTTATCCTTGATATTCCAGTAAAAGTGGGCAATTCGGTGATAAATTCCAACTCGTTTAACGATGGCACCACCATTGCCACTATTGCCAATATGAA